>Ga0302215_10003057_pt1 | contig 11339 bp, 8 predicted proteins | sample II_Fen_N3_1_FD_194580 | JGI IMG/M metagenome (GOLD analysis project Ga0302215, IMG submission 194580) | Peat permafrost microbial communities from Stordalen Mire near Abisko, Sweden - II_Fen_N3_1 | ecosystem: Environmental > Terrestrial > Soil > Wetlands > Permafrost | place: Sweden: Abisko... | reverse complement strand
CAAATCATGGCAATCTTCAAAAAAGACAGGAGCTGGAAAATCTTAATGTCCAGCTTATGAAGCAATACCTGAAATTCAGGACACAGCAGATATCTACCAGTGAGTGGCTGAAAAAAACAGAACCTATTGTAGAAAAACTTAACAGTTACGAAGCTGAAAATCCAGAATATCGTCTGTATCAGGCACATTTTCTCATCGGAGAAGATCGATTTAATGAAGCAAAATGGATATTGGATCATATAGAGGCAATTTTAGTAAAAAAGGATTATGACCCGGAAGTATGGTGTTATTATCTGTATTTGACTACGCTCCAGAACCGGCAGGAGGATTACATTAATAAAGTTGCCAGGGAAGTTCAGAAAATTTATGGTAACTATCCCACATCCTGGCGAATAGGCTGGATTGTTATGTTTCTGGATGAAGAATATAACCATAGTCCCTCAAAAAAATGGGTGTTTATGGAAGAAATATTTGAGAAAGGGTGCACCAGCCCTGTGATTTATGTGGAGGCTTACCAGTTACTTAAGAGTACCCCTACATTGCTTCGTAAATTATCAGGTTTCGAGCTGCAGGTGCTCCGTTTTGCGCAGAAAAACCACCTGTTAAACGCAGATGTAATCGGACAGATTCATTATCAGATTAATAAGGTAAAGGGTTTTTCGGATTTACTGTTTGAACTTTTAGAAGCCTGTTATTCTCAGAAAAAAGACTCTGAAACGCTGTCGGCAATCTGTTCTCTGCTGATTTCCGGCAATAAGACGGGAAGCCGGTACTTTTCATGGTATCAGAAAGGGGTACAGGAAAACTTAAGAATAACCAAATTGTATGAATATTATATGATGTCAATTGACTTAAGTTATACAGGTGAATTGCCTAGAATGGTGGTTATGTATTTTGCTTATCAGAGCGAGCTTTCATATGAAATCAAAGCATTCTTATATGCGAATATTTTGATTCATAAAAAGAATTATCAGGATCTGGAAAGCCAGTATATGGAGGAAATGGAACGTTTTGTATTAGAGCAGATAAGAAAATGCAAAATAAATGACAATCTTTCCTATCTGTATCGGACGCTGATTTCAGGAGCTATGATTAATAAAGAAGTGGCAAACCAGCTTGCTCCATTACTTTTTATGCATGAAGCTGTAATTTCCAATCCTTCTATAAAAAGAGTGATAGTGGTACATGGAAAAGTCTGTGGTGAAATTTCCTATCCTGTAATAAATGGCAGGGCACAGTTTCCAATCTACAGTGTTGATAATCGTATCTTTCTGGAAGATGAAAAACAGAATCGTTATTTACAGACCATTCCTTTTGAAATAAGAAAATTGTTTAACTATAATAAACTGATTACCATGATAAGTCCTTACATTAACGAGCGGTTGGGCTTTGACATGAATATTTGTGAAGGAAACAGGAATTATGTTTCCATAACAGGTGAAAATGCTCAGCGTTACTTTAGGCTGGCCATTTCACCTAAGATTACAGATGAGTATAAAAGAGACATACGGTTAAAACTTGCACAATATTATTATGAAAGTGATATGATTCGGGAACTGGATTTTCTTCTTGAAAAAATGGAACCGTCAAAGATGGATGTCAAGGAACGAGGGGAATTTATACAATACCTTGTGACCAGGGGAATGTATGATATGGCTCTTGCCTGGATTAAAAATTATGGCGTTGAAGGTGTTCAGACAAAAAGTCTGGTTCGACTCTGTGGTAGAATACTGGAGCGGGATGGTATGGAGTATGACCGTGATATCCTGGCAATCTGCTATAGTGCCTTTAGTGGAGGAAAATATGATGAAGTAATTCTTACCTATCTGTGCAAGTATTATGAAGGAACTATTAAGAATCTTCGTGATATCTGGCGCGGGGCAAAAGATTTTGGACTTGACCTGAAGACGATTAGTGAAAGAATTATTGTCCAGATGCTTTTCAGTGGTGCATTTGTAGGTGATAGTACATTGATATTTGAATCCTACAAAAAGGAAGGCACTTCTTTAAAAATTGAAATGGCATATCTGTGCCAGAACGCTTATGATTTTTTCGTTCTGGACAGGGTTATGAATCCGGACCTTTTTTCAGATATCGGAAGACATTATATGAGAGAAGATTCCATTAATCTGATCTGTAAACTGGCATATCTGAAATATTTTGCAGAAAATTTACAGGAGCGTACCCCTGCAATAATGGTGGTAGCGGGTAATTTTATAAGAGATATTGTTTCTTTGCATCTTTTATTTCCGTTTTTCAAGGATTATACGGATTGTTTTCCGGAAATTTCCCGTTTTCTGGACAGAACTATGATTGAATATAAGTCGAAACCGGAAAGCAAAGTTGTGATTCATTATCTAATTGAAAAGGAAGACAGCGATAATGAGTATATGAAGGAAGAAATGACAAATATGTATAGTGGTATTTTTGTGAAGTCCTTTGTCTTGTTTTTTGGAGAAAGACTGCAATATTATATTACTGAGGAAAGCGACCGGAAGGAACAGCTTACGGAAAGTGGTACCATCAGTAAGAGTGATATCGGAAATACTGTGAAAGAAAGCCGTTTCAATATGCTTAATGACCTGGCAATCGGTAAAACTTTACAGGATTATGACACAGTTGACACTGTGATTGAAGATTATCTGTTAAAAAATTTTATTACAGAAAAATTATTCCATGTTTTATAAGCTGAGGTAAACCAATGTTTCTGGAAAATAACACCATAAATAAAAAAAATAGCGACAAAATCTTGATTGGCTACGATCTGGGGGACTGTGTTTCCCAGATAAGCTATTGTTATTTTGATGCCGAGGAACCACTGACGGTTCCCACGGTTACAGGAACACAGCAGTATAATATCCCAACGGTTTTGCTAAAAAGGCAGGACGTAAATCAATGGTTTTATGGAAAAGAAGCATTGAAAAACAACATGGGTGAAGAGGGCTTTCTGTTAGACATGCTTGTTACAAAAGCAAAATCTGGAGAAGACATAGTTGTTGACGGAATTTCTTATAATCCAGTGGCACTCCTGACTCTTTTTATGAAAAGAAGCCTGTCATTACTTTCGATGACAGTTCCTATGGACAAGGTAGAAGCTGTTATGATAACAGTTGATAATCTGGACTACAGGATGATAGAGGTGCTTACAGAATCGGTTGCAAATCTGAGCTTGAAGACAAAAAATATACATTTCCAAAGTCATGTGGAAAGCTTTTTTCATTATGTTGTCCATCAGCCAAGAGAACTTTGGAATCATCAGGTTGTTGCCTGTGATTTTAGCGGAGAAATATTGAAAACCTATCGTTTGGAGATGAACAGACATACGACGCCTATTGTGGCCTTTATTGATTCTGAAGTTCATGGCAATGTAAGAAGAGATGTGTACAATGCAGATATAAAAACAGCAGTGGAGATGGACCAACAATTTCTTCAGGCTGCAACAGAGTTCTGTTATGAAAGAATTATAACCACGGTTTATTTGATAGGAGAGGGGTTCCAGGGAGACTGGGCGGAAAACTCCATAAAATATCTGTGCAATACCAGAAGGGTTTTTGCGGGTAATAATCTTTATAGCAAAGGTGCCTGCTATGGTCTGCGAGAAAAATATGATACTGCAGATATCGGCAATGGATACGTGTTTTTGGGTGATGAGAAGCTGAAAGCAAATCTGGGTATGAAAGTGTTACGAAGAGGTGACGCTTCCTATTATGCCATCATGGATGCAGGAATTAACTGGTACGACGGTAAAAAGGAACTGGATTTTATGCTGAATACGGGAAAAACTGTTACTTTGATGTCAACTCCTTTAAATGGTAAAAATCCAAAAGAATTTATTATTACACTTACAGGATTGCCGGACAGACCTGAAAAAACAACCAGAATCCGTTTGACCATGGATATGAAATCAGAGAGCGTGGCACATGTAATATTAAAAGACCTTGGATTTGGAGAAATTATCCGGTCTTCAGGAATGCAGTGGGAAGAGGAATTTGAAGTACTATAAAAACAAAAGGAGAGAGCGCAATGAGTAATATCAGTCTTTGTGTGGGAAATTATGCAAAAAATCCATATTTTCTTGAGCGTACAAATGTTGCGGTGTCTTCTATTGAGGAATTGTGTTATGTTCTGAAGGAAAACGCATTTCTGATAGATTCCAGGATTGTTAACAGAAAACTGGCAGACTGGATATTTGAAGAATGTGCTCTGCCAGAACTTGGAAAAAGTCTTTATTCATTGATCAATACAGGAGGATCCGTCAGTGCATTTGTGGGTTGCATCCTGGATTACGTTCATTATCTGGAAAAAGAACAGGTTAAGGATATTGAATTACTTTTAAAAGAAAATTCAAATTTATCTGAAATTGAAAAACGTAAGGCAAGAGCAGATTATGCTATAAAAAATCATAAATATCTGCTCGCGATCAGAGAGTATGAAGAACTGGGAACCATTATTGGTGACAATGATAGTGCGCTTTTGGGAAGAGTATATCACAATGCAGGAGTTGCTTATGCAATGCTCTTTTTATATGAAGAAGCAGAAAAATATTTTCAGAAGGCATACGAAAGACTTAAGAATGAGGAAAGTTATCTACAATATCTGGCTGCAGTTCGAATGCAGAAATCCCAGAGTGAATATATTTCATTTATAGCTGACAGGCAGGAAGCTTTTGGGGTCTCTATGAAGCTGGAAAAAGAAGTTACACAGATTACAAACCAGTGGAATGCTGCTAAAAATAAAATTCTCATTGATGATATGCGTAAGATGAAAGCTGGGGGAAACAACTCAGCATACTATCAGAAAATGGATGAAATCGTTATGGAACTGAAAGAAGAATACCGGGAAAGTGTGGTAGAATATTAAATGGGATGGTTTTCTAAGGTATTTAGCAAAAAGAAAAAAAGTACGGAAAATGAAAAAGAAATTCAGTTTGAAGATACAAAAATAAACAGACAGGCAATTAATCTGAGGGATGGTTATCAGCGTGAAAAATATGTACGCAACTGTCTGGAGCAAATAGGAGAAGCCTGTGGCGAAACAGATACTTTAAATGTGGAATATAGCGGAGTTACATCCTACCTGCTGGATCTGGAAGAACTGGAAGCACTGCCGGAAGAAGAAAAAAGCGAAGTCAGATTATATGCCTCAAAAATAGATAGCTATGATAAAAGTAAAACAAATTATCAGGGCAGGAGGCAGAGAATAACGGAACCCCAGTTTCTGCAAATGGAAAAACTGGCAGATGAAATGCCGGAGTGCCATGAAAAACTAAAAAAAGAAGAAGAAAAACGAGTTCTGATTAAACAGGATTTAAGCCGCCTGGAGGGTGAAAAACAAGCCTATCTTTACAGAAAAGAAGAAATCATAGCCTCTATGGCAAATGAAAAAGGAATGACTATAATTATACTCTGCGCACTGATTTTGCTTGTTATTATCTTGTTTTGCATGCAAACGTTAATGGCAATGGATGTAAAACTAGGGTATCTGATTGCTGTAGCTGTTGCAGCTATCTTTCTGACTTTTATTTTTATGAAATATACAGATGCTTCCATAGAACAAAAAAAAGTGGAAAAAGGAATTAATAAACTTATTTTGTTGCAGAACACCGTGAAAGTAAGATACATCAATAACTCACAACTTCTGGATTATTATTATCTGAAATATAATGTAAAAAATTCCAAGGAACTTATCACGTTGTGGGAAGAATATACAAAAGAATGTGAAGAGCGTAAACGCTATGAAAATATGACATCAGAACTTGAGAAAAGTAAAAAAGATCTTCTTTACGTACTGAAAAGATATCAGTTGTCAGATCCACACGTCTGGTTACATCAGGCAGGGGCACTTGTCAATAGAAATGAAATGCTTGAAATCCGACATGAACTTATCCAGAGAAGGCAGAAACTGAGAAAGCAGCTTGAATATAACCAGCATATAGCAGAAGAAAGAAAAGACGAAATAAAGAAACTGGTAGAAGAATACCCGGAATATGCCAAGGAAATACTTAAAATCGTATCGGAATATGATGAAAAATAAAATATAAAAAAATATGAAATCAGAACGAATAACATATCTCAAATCAGAACGAATAATATATCTCAAATCAGAACGAATAACATATCTCAAATCAGAACGAAGAACATATCGGCTGAAAATCAAATTACAAGTAAATATTAACTGACAGGAAAGTTTCCATGGCAGGCAGGAATATTGACAATCCCGGTTTGCCATGATAATATTTCATGGTGTTAGCGGTTTACCATGGTAAATCATTACACTGGTAAAACATTACCATGGCAAACAGTTACCAAGATGACTGAGTGATGTGGGGCATTAGGCAGAGGGAGAATTTATGAAAAAAATAATAGCATTATTAATGGTAACAATACTAGCAGCTGGGTTAATGACAGCCTGCGGAACTAAAAAATCATCAGACGATAAAATATTAACAGTAGGTTTTGATGCCGAATTTCCACCTTATGGTTATTTGGACGAAGCAACTGGAGAGTATACAGGCTTTGACCTGGAGCTGGCACAGGCAATATGTGACAATCTGGGTTGGACGCTGGTTAAACAGCCAATTGACTGGGATACAAAAGATATGGAACTGTCTTCAGGTTCTATAGACTGTATCTGGAACGGTTTTACCATAAATGGAAGAGAAGATGATTACACATGGAGTATTCCGTATGTAGATAATAGTCAGGTATTTGTCGTAGCAGCTGATTCAGGTATTGCTTCAAAAGCGGATCTTTCGGGCAAAAATGTTGGCGTGCAAAAAGATTCCTCTGCCCTTTCTGCATTGAATGCAGATGAGAACGCAGATTTACTGGCATCATTTTCAAATTTGAACCAGTATAGCGACTATAATACTGCAATGCTTGATCTTGAAGCAGGAGCAATCGATGCAGTTGCCATGGATATTGGAGTTGCACAGTACCAGATTGCACAGCTTTTTGAGCAGGGAAAAGAATTTGTTATTGTTAATGATTATCTTTCTTCCGAACAGTATGGCATAGGTTTCCTGAAAGGCAATGAAGAATTAAGAGATACGGTGCAGGCTGAACTTCTAAAACTTGTAGATGATGGCACTTTTGCAGCACTTGCAGAAAAATACGGACTTACCGATCAGGTAATTTTAGGAAAATAAACCTCCTGAAAAATAAAAAACGATATGGCAGACTGAAAAAGTTGCCTTTTTAAGGGAAGGGGAGCAGAGATTCTGCTCCTGTTTTATTTTTAGATAAAGAAGTTTATAAAGGATTATACCTGCAGTTCAAGATTTGCAGGTGATAAAGAAAGGCAGGGTTATTTTAATGAATTATTTTGCATTAGTACAGCAACTTGCTTCGGGAATGGTAGTTACAGTAGAGATTTTCGTTTTAACACTGATTTTTTCCCTTCCGTTAGGGCTTGTGATTTCATTTGGAAGAATGGCAAAAAATCCTGTGATACATCTGATAACCAAATTTTACATTTCCATTATGAGGGGAACACCTTTGATGCTCCAGATTATCGTAGTATATTTTGGCCCTTATCTGGTGTTTGGAATTCCATTGCCTCAGGGATACCGTTTTATTGCCGTTATTCTGGCGTTTGTGTTAAACTATGCCGCTTATTTTGCTGAGATTTACAGATCTGGAATTGAATCTATTCCAAAAGGACAGTATGAAGCCGCAAAAGTGTTAGGTTACAGCAAAGCCCAGACTTTTATACGCATTATCCTGCCACAGGTATTAAAAAGAGTTTTGCCTCCTATTACAAATGAGACAATTACACTGGTTAAAGATACTTCACTGGCATTTGTAATTACAATAGCGGAGATGTTTACAGCAGCCAAACAGTTTGCAGCAGCGGAGTCCACCTTTGTGCCGCTTCTGGTGGCAGGTCTGTTTTACTATATATTTAACCTGCTTGTAGCAACAGGAATGGAAACACTGGAAAAGAAATTAAACTATTACAGATAGGAGAGCCTCAGATGAAATTATTGGAAATAAAGAATATACGTAAAGAGTTTGATGGCCTTTCTGTCCTAAAAGATATTTCACTCTCAGTTGAAGAAGGGGAAGTGCTTTCCATTATTGGTCCTTCTGGTTCAGGAAAATCAACCCTTCTCAGGTGTGCTACATTGTTGGAGAAAATGGATGGTGGCGAACTTATATATCTTGGAATGCCGGCAGCAACGGCTGATATAAATGGGAACAGTGTTTATACCTCCAAAGCAGAACTGAAACAGATTCATAAGCACTTTGGGCTTGTTTTTCAGAATTTTAACCTATTTCCACACTTTAATGTAATGAAAAATATTATAGATGCTCCTATGATGGTGGATAAGGTACCAAAAGAAGAAGCTGAAAAAATTGCAACAAAGATACTCAGACAGTTGAATCTGGAAGACAAAAAGGATGCATATCCGTTTCAGTTGTCAGGTGGCCAGCAACAGAGAGTTTCTATTGCCAGAGCATTGGCATTACAGCCTAAGATATTGTTTTTTGACGAACCTACTTCAGCACTGGACCCAGAACTGACAGGAGAGGTCCTAAAAGTAATCAAGCAGCTTGCAAAAGAACATATGACTATGATTATCGTTACTCATGAAATGCAGTTTGCCAGAGAAATATCTGACAGGATTATTTTTATGGACGGTGGAGTTATATGCCAGCAGGGAACTCCGGAAGAAATTTTTATGACACCTAATGACAGAGTTCGGGATTTTATTGGAAAATTCGGTGGTTAAGGCTTATTTTTAATGCACTATGTAGAATTTTTGAGTTTGCAAATTGTTTTGTTGATTTTACATAGTCAGTGGGGTAAAATTATAACGGACTTTTTGAAAAAGTAGTATGGAATCATCTCATATAATTAGTTTTTATCGCGGCTGTGCTGCAGATTGGAGCAAAAATGAAAAAACTGAATCAACTTTATGAAGGAAAAGCAAAAAAGGTATATGAAACAGAAGATCCAGATGTACTTATCGTAGATTACAAAGACGATGCAACAGCATTTAACGGTGAAAAAAAAGGCACTATCGTGGGTAAAGGTGTTATTAACAACCGCATGACCAACTATATCCATAAGATTATGGAAAAAGAAGGTGTTCCAACACATTTTATTGAAGAATTAAGTGACAGAGAAACCGCAGTTAAAAAAGTTGAAATAGTTCCTCTTGAAGTAATTATCCGTAATGTGGCTGCAGGAAGTTTTTCAAAAAGACTTGGGGTACCAGAAGGAACTCCATTTGCACAGCCAACCATTGAATTCAGCTATAAAAATGATGAATTAGGAGATCCACTTATTAATGATTCTTTTGCTATTGCCATGAATCTGGCAACTCAGGAAGAAATTGATATCATTAAAAAGTATGCATATAAAGTAAATGATGTATTAAAAGAGTTTTTCTTAAAAGCAGATATTAAATTAATCGATTTTAAGATTGAATTCGGACGTTATCACGGACAGATTATTCTTGCAGATGAAACAAGCCCTGACACCTGTAGATTATGGGATGTTCACACAAATGAAAAGTTGGATAAAGACCGTTTCCGTAGAGATATGGGTGGCGTTGAAGAAGCATATAACGAAGTTTTCAAACGTTTAGGTTTATAATTCTACTTAAAAAAGGAGCAGAGAATGAATACTGATATTTATCAAAGTCCATTATCTGAAAGATATGCAAGTAAAGAGATGCAGTATATTTTTTCCCAGGACATGAAATTTCGGACCTGGAGAAAATTATGGATTGCCCTTGCAGAAACCGAAAAAGAACTTGGGCTGAATATTACCCAGGAACAGATTGATGAATTAAAGGCATTTGCCGATGATATAAATTATGATGTAGCCCGTGAACAGGAAAAAAAGGTGCGTCATGATGTTATGAGCCACGTGTATGCATATGGCGTTCAGTGCCCAAAAGCAAAGGGAATTATCCATCTGGGAGCTACATCCTGTTATGTTGGTGATAATACTGATATTATTGTTATGACAGATGCTCTGAAGCTTGTTAAGAAAAAACTGGTAAATGTATTGGATGAACTTGCAAAATTTGCAGATAAATACAAAGATCTTCCAACACTTGCATTTACCCATTTCCAGCCAGCCCAGCCAACTACTGTAGGAAAAAGAGCTACCCTATGGATGCAGGAATTCTGCCTGGATCTGGAAGATGTAGACCATGTATTAAGTACTATGAAGCTTCTTGGATCAAAAGGTACAACAGGAACTCAGGCCTCTTTCTTGGAACTATTTGATGGTAATCATGAGGTTATTGAAAAAATAGACCCAATGATTGCAACTAAAATGGGATTTGCAGAATGCTATCCGGTAAGTGGTCAGACCTATTCCAGAAAAATCGATACCAGAGTGGCGTATGTGCTGGCACAGATTGCAGCTTCTGCCCACAAGATGTCCAATGATATCCGATTGCTACAGCATTTAAAAGAAGTAGAAGAACCTTTTGAAAAAAGTCAGATAGGATCTTCTGCTATGGCTTATAAAAGAAATCCGATGAGAAGTGAAAGAATTGCTTCCTTAAGCAGATATGTAATGGTAGATGCTTTAAATCCTGCAATTACTTCTGCGACCCAATGGTTTGAGAGAACTTTAGATGACTCTGCCAACAAAAGAATATCCATTCCGGAAGGTTTCCTGGCAATTGATGGGGTGTTAGATTTATGTTTAAATGTTGTTGATGGATTAGTGGTTTATCCAAAAGTCATTGAAAAACGTTTAAGAAGTGAACTTCCTTTTATGGCAACGGAAAATATAATGATGGATGCTGTAAAGGCAGGCGGAGACAGACAGGAACTTCATGAAAGAATCCGTACTCTTTCCATGGAAGCAGGACGTCAGGTAAAAGAAGAGGGTAACGATAACAACTTACTGGAACTTATTGCAGCAGATCCTGCGTTTAACATGACGTTGGAAGAACTGCAGAAAACCATGGATCCATCCAGATATACCGGACGCTCCAAAGAGCAGGTTGAAAGTTTCCTGACAAAAGTAATTGCTCCTATTTTGGAAGAAAATCATGATCTTTTAGGAGTAAAAGCAGAGATAAACGTTTGATGATATAATCACAGCTTATAACTAGTATAATAAATATTGATTTTACTTATGACATTGTTTGGTATATAATCAACAAGTAAAAGACATAAAAAAGCGGGTTTTTTACAAAACCCGCTTTTTTGCACGAATACCGCGATACATAGTTTTGGGATGGAAAGATTGTTTCTAGTCCTGATATCGAGAGGAGTAATTTATATGGTAAAAGCAGTTGTTGGAGCTAACTGGGGAGATGAAGGAAAAGGCAAGATTACAGATATGTTGGCTGAAAAAGCAGACAT
>Ga0302215_10003056_pt1 | contig 11342 bp, 3 predicted proteins | sample II_Fen_N3_1_FD_194580 | JGI IMG/M metagenome (GOLD analysis project Ga0302215, IMG submission 194580) | Peat permafrost microbial communities from Stordalen Mire near Abisko, Sweden - II_Fen_N3_1 | ecosystem: Environmental > Terrestrial > Soil > Wetlands > Permafrost | place: Sweden: Abisko... | reverse complement strand
CCCATGCTACCTTCTGAACCATCGGCTGTATAAATTAAAACACCACACATCCTATCAGAGTAATATAAACGTTCCTTTAAACTTGCTGTTGGGTAACCGCAACTAAATTCGAGTTCCTTGAGTATAATATGGGAGAATGTGTGTAACAGGTAAAACATAGGTACACCATATTCATCCATTTCCTCTTTCAATGATTTACCTAATTCGCCCGGTGATTTATTATATCTTTTTGCAAAGATCGTTTCAAATTGATTCGTCCATTGATTTATAGTTTGTCTATTAAATTCAAAGAAAATACCTTCTCCAAAAACTTGATTTGCAGGCAGGGTAAATACTTCGTTTGTTTCATCGAAAATAGCTTGGCCTTGTTCTCTTATTACCTCTCCATTAATTCGTTTTGGTGTAGGTATTGAAACTCGATTAAATCCAAGTTGAGTACTTGTTATTGCTAATGTGGAAACTTGTTGAATTTTTTTGAAATACAAATCTAATTCTTCCGGTAATTTAATGTCGTTAAACTCTAACTTATTTGAATCTTTATTAGAAGTCACATTTTCTGAAAATACTGTGAACTCTTCAAATTTATATTGTTCTCTATCATCCAAAACATCTTCCTTGACTTGGAGAAAATGTTTTTTGATCATTTCAGCATCGGCTTCGGTAATACTGTAACCGGCAATATCTGCATTATCTATTATAATATCTAATGAATCAATATACTTTTCTTTTGATAGAGTAGAGTCTTTGTCTAATGCTTTCGGAAACCATTTTGAATTTAGTAATTCAAGAATTTTTTGCAAGTTTATGTTTGTAAGTTTGTTATCTAGATAACAAACAGGAATATACAAACTGTTGAATGAATCGGCGTAATAAACACTATTACTCGTTGCTAAAACAAATTGCATAGTGCAACGAGTTCCATCAGTTGTTGACTTACATGGGTTTTCAGACTTTGTATTCAGACCATTCCAAGGTGTTTCGCCAGGGCATATAGGTCTAATGTTCATAATACCCTCCAAACTATAATTCTTAAGACATTTGCTGCATTTAAGAATACCCCAGCTCTCAGATTGATTTCGGTTCTCAATCCATTGTAGCTCATGCTTACCCCCTGAATCACATTCTTTACACTCATACTCAAAAAGAGGAAAACCCTTATCTTGCATCATTTCTTGTCTCTTGCCATCAATGCCAGCACAAAAAAGTTGATACCAAGGAATATCAGAAATATGACCATTCTTGCAAATTAGCAACATGGGAATCTGGTTAAGCGGTGCGAATACTTTATATGACTTATTATTATCTTTGAAAAAACGTGAAGTCTCTGAATATGGATCTCTTGGCGGGGCAAAGAATTTTAAATTACCTTCATCACAGTTTTTTTGTTTCCAAAGTCTTTTCCATTCCGTAATTTCTTTGAAAGAACCGTTCTTAGAACTATAAAACCAACGAGGGAAATGAACTGCCGGAATAACAAAATGATCATCAGTCAATTGAGAACCAACATCTTTTAGATATTTAGTATACAGTGGGTGATTGTCTTTTTGTGGGGTGTTCCAATCATTTAAGTTCAAATGAGGAACCTCAACTAAACATTTCAAATCATTAATAGATTGCTCATGTTTTAGAAAGTTTATAAACCTCGGGTCGTCTATTATATCGACACCACTTGATCTGGCAATAGAAGCCATATCGTTGTCGTTTTGGTGTGCTATGATATATTTATTTACATTCAGGATAAACCCCCAAAGTGAAACTGATTGAGGCATGATAAAAAACCCCAACTTAGTTGTTATTATTGAACCAACCCCGGCATTTGAAGAAAGCACTTTATATTTACCAACACCTTGATTGTATTGAAAATCCTTGTATATTTCCATAGTATAAGAATTTAGTTATTCTCTTTTATTTTAATGACAGCTTCAGCTTCAACAGTTCTCAATGATTGAGGAACGTTCCAAAGACTATTGTTTTGGTCACTTTCATAAGCATCTAATGACGTAAATAGGTCTTGGGAAAATTCACCTCTTTTTTTCTTTTTATTGATATAATCAGATCCCGAATATATCAATTTATAATTCCCATTGTTTTGTTCAATTGCAAGGTGTTGCCATTCGTCGACGGCAGTCCTTATAAAATCTTGGATATTTTTCTCTAAATCGTCATTTAGAAGATCTTTCATTGATTCATCTAATTTTTGAGTTCGATCTAAGCGGTTTTTGAAATAAACAGTTAACTCTTGTTTGATTTTGTTTGATAATGAACTTTCTATATGCCCGGCAGAGTGTTTGTCTGCAATAGCATCATACGTGTGTCGAACAATTGTTGCCAGATATAAAGGCAGATATTTTTCAACGGATTTTTTTGAAAATGGTGTAATTGAGATTGGTTCAACGTAAAAATACATTTTTTCGTGAAACTCACGGAATTTCTCAAAATGAGAAAGATCTCTTGAGCGGAAAGGATTATGAAGCGTGACCACTAACCCAAAGTCGTTACGAGCAACACGGCTACTTGCTTGAATATATTCTGCAATGTTACGGGGCATTGAATTCATAATAATTGTATTGAATCTATCCACATCAAGCCCAACAGAAATCATATTTGTTGCTAAAATAAAATCCGGTGGGGTTTTGCCTTTTCTCCATTCTGTGTCTGTTGCATTATCTTTGTAAGGCAGTCTAAATGACGGCGTCCAGTTTTTACCAACTAATTCAAGTTGATCTACAACTTCAGACCCAGACAAACGACCAGTTAATTCAGATTTATTAAAAGACGAATCGTAAGCATAAAAACATTCTAGCATATCGCTATATCTCAATACACGTTTAAATAAACGCCGTGTGTATTTTGTGAACTCACTATAAAACTGAGCATCAGTTTTTCCTACTTCTTTAAGACTATTGAAATATGAAATAATTGAGAAATAAAAATCAGCAGCTTTTACGAACTGAGGTTCATCTATTTTGTCTTTGTGTTCTTTTTCAAACAATGCCCTATGAACAAACATTATTGCAGCCAACCTCATTTGTGTAGTCATTTGAGTTCTACCTGTTGGTAGAATGCCCATATATTTACGTTTAGCAACAAACTCTACCTCATCATTTTCTTGCTTTCTTTTGTAGAACGAGAAAAATGAATCATCGTAGTCAACACCATTTTTAGGGAATATATTTACATCTCTATCATATAATGCACGAATTTGTAGTTCAGTATTTCGAGTCGTTGCTGTTGAAGAGATTATTTTAGGACGAATACTAATCTGGCTGCCATCAGGTAATAACTTTTTTCGAGTACACAACTGATCAATAGCAGCTTCAAATAGACTAACTGCTGAACCTAAAGGACCTAATAGTAGGTGTAATTCATCTTGAATTATTAGATCGGGAGTTAAATATCTCAAATTACCTTTACCGAAAATTCTACGAGAATCTTCTGTTTGTTTTAATGTCGATACATTATGTGCAATTGCAGCAAACTTATCCACAGTGCCAAAAAGCAAAGTAGGAGGTGTCGAGTAAATATAATCATCGCATAATACAACAGGTAACTTGTCTGAAAATGAGCAGTTAATGTTTTTACATCTGAACTCAATATTGGGCGTTGATTCACTGCCTTTATTGTTGTACTCTAAAAGATTACCACACCAAGGACATCTATCCAATGGTATTTTGGATTCCGATCTTTTGTTGTTATTTATGTTTTGCCATTTGTTGCATTCTATCAATAATCCTGCGGCATGATTAGGAAGTGAGGAATCTCCAACAAAAAGACCAATAGAAATAGCTTCAGTACCTAAATCTGAAGTATTCCATTTTCTAATTTGGTCAAGTGCCATTATGACTCTTAATGCTCTTTGAAACTGTTGTGTTGCAAGTAATCGTAGAGTATAACGCATAATTGCTGTTGTACCACCTGAACCCATAGGTTCGGTTGTTCTACGGTTGATAATAGTAAGTGCTATTATCCCTAAATAAGCTTCTGTTTTACCACCACCAGTTGGAAACCAAACTAAATCAACTAATTCATTTCGTTTTTCCCAATTCTTATCATCTTGACGTTGGAATATACCATCAAGGTTGAGCAATATAAATGCAATCTGGAAAGGTCTCCATGTTGCAGAGCCTGCATTTGGGAAAATAAAATCGCTGGCATTTTTGTAGAAATCTGGTTGAAGTTTTGTTGTACTTACAGCATTTCTATTATCTTTTTTACTGTGCCAAAGTTGAATAAACATTGCGGCATTCATTAATCTGAATGACTTTATATTTAATGGACTATTTTCTAAAAGCAATTTTATATTGCTTTTCATTCTTAAATAATCACTTCGGCAATTGTCAATGTTATGTTTTGAAAACTCATTTTTTTCTTTGTCCTCAATTTCAATAGTGGATATCCATTCTCCGTATGCATCAACAAACTTATATAGCTTATCTATAATCTCTGAGTCTATTGCATTTGAGAAAGTTGACAGCCATTTAAATTCTAAAGCTTTACTATCTGCTAATAGTGGCTTTGGTACAATATCTCCATTTTCTTCAACCCAATTATTTATATCACGTTTATCACGGGGTACAGGCTCTACATCGGGTGTTTCGTAAGTTGGAATGAATTCAGATTTTATATATCTAACATTGTTTTCTAAACCCCAACTAACTGAACAAAAATGACCAGTACCATAATCGTCTATTGATCTGTATAAATAATTTAGTCGATCAGCATCATCATTTATGTCTGAATATTTAGTTGTTTGACGATAAGTACATAGGTGCTCACTTGCAACCTTTATTTCAGCACCAAAGAAACAACGTTGATTCACTTTCTCAGTTACAATTGAAAAGTAGTGCTTGTTATCTTCTTCAAATTCAGTGGAAGTATTTTCAATCTGTACTTTGATATATCTTTTTTTATTTGTTGAATCCCTACTATCTTTTGTTACTTGCAACCATACGGATAATGAGGCGTTTATTTCTTCTTCTATTTTAAATGATACTACATTTTTTAGATTGGAGTATTTTCTTGGTGAAAAAATAACTTTATTTGATTCGCTGTTCAAGTTTAATCCTGCGAGATCAATTGTAGACGAAAACGAATTTGCCTTCCAAAATCCAAATCCCTTAGTATTATAGATACTAAGAACATCTTCTAAATATGACAAAAATGTTTCATAAAGTTCAATTTTAGATATTCGAATAATTGTACTTTGTTTCTCAGCTTCCGAAAGATATTCAACTCCATTATTTTTTATAGACTTTAATTTTCTGAATAGTCTTTCTTTGTATGATTTGAGATATTGATATTGTCCGGAAATTTTCCTAAACTCTTCTTCGAGACTGCCATCTTTGCCTGTTGCAACTTCTTTGGCAAGTAGCATATTGATTCCTAAAATTGTATTTTTTATCTCAGAAAAATGTTTTGACAAATCTCCAGTTGCAAAAACTACATTGTTGTTAAGTGTGAAATGTGGTTTTAAATCGTTTTCGTATTTTTTGTAGAATGAATTAAATTCATCAAAATGATCTTCAATTCTAACGTAGACTTTTTCTCTGTCCTGCTTTGTTATTTTTGAATAATACCGACCTGAGATTATTATTGAGATATTATCGAAATTTTTGAGACTTTCTTTACAATCAAAACAACATGAGATACCCATACTATTTGGGAATCTTTGACTCAATGAAAATAAATCATCTTCTTCTGATTGGGTTAGTGTATAACTACTGTCTTCATAATCTGAAGGAAGGTTGAGACTATCTTCCTCAGGGTTAGTCAATAAATCTTCTTCAATCTTTTCAGAATTTTGATCTTCTGAAGGTTTAGTTGTTGAAGATTTCCTTTTAGGGAAAAGAATGGCAGTGCTGTAAAGTGAACCGGGAGTTGTATTTATGATTTCAATAGGTTTTTCTACATTATCATTCTCAACGGTACGATAACCAAATCGATTATTGCATGCGCCAGGCCCTTCCATCTGACCCCTAATAAATTGTTCTAAAGAATCTCTTTTAGTTTTTATCATAATCAAATCTTTCAACAGGTTTCAAATCTATTTCTTGAAGTAGGAGCTCTTTCAAGCTTATTAAATCACTATATGAATTTGCGTTTATCAGAATCAATATATCGGAATAGTCATATTGAAATTTTTCGAACTCATCTGCCTCGATATTGACAAATAAAAGATTCTTAAGCAAGTTTTCAATTAGCATATTCATTTTTCTTGTACCATTGATATTAGCAAGTTTTTTTGTGCTAATGATTCTTTGATATGCAGAACCAATTTCAAAACCTAAATATGAAAGTACTGATTTTTGGTCTTTCTTACTTCGAGGTAAGATTGTTGTACTCGACAAACTATACCACTGACTAAATGCATTTACAGAAACACGTTCATTTTCTGGCATTGCCCCTAATACATCTTCATAAACTTTCTTAGCCCCAAACTCCTCAATCTTTCGTTTTAAAAGTATTTTCCATAATTCAATGGTTGAAGATCTTTCTTGCTCAGAGAAATTGTATTTTAAATCAGATCTGATAATTTTCTCAACATTGTTGTTTTCATCAATTGCAGCCGTGATTAATATTTTTACTTTTTCAGTGATATCTTCTAATAATTGGATAGATATATTGTCAAGGTCAAGGATTTCCTTGATCTCGGCAATTGAACAAATATCATTTACTTGGTATATTACATCTTCGGAAAGTGAAATATCTTTGTATTTTAGTCCATTCTTAAAATGGACTTTACACTTTTCTGTTTGATATGAGTGGTGATTGCTATCTTCATCATCTTCATCGATAAAATCTTTTGGTGAAGAAGATTGTGGACGTTTGAAGGTCAATTCCCTCCAACTCAATAATTCTTTTCTAAAATTTGAATATAATAGGCCGTTAAATTTCGGATAGTACCAATAACAATCCCACTCATAGAGAGAATCGTGAGTCAGATTGTTGACAATAGAAAGTACTTCTTGCCCATTATTTAGGCAAAGTTCATCGAATGAGTTTGGATATAAAGCGAGTGCTCCATTTGGAGACTTATAATGCATTATAATAATCTTCTCTGCTGGAATAGAATTACTATAACGACCTTTGTTTTTGGAGAATTTTAAATCTTCAAATTTATAAAAACGAATATTCCTATTAGCAACCTGAAATAGATTAACGATAGAGTTTTTTAATTCACTTGGAGTGTCTTTTTCTACAATAAATGCAATCTTATTACTTACTCCAATAAAGCTCTGAATTCGGGGGGCAATGTCTTTTTGCCAAACCTGACTTAAAAGCGTGTAATATCCATTACACATTTCATGTTTAAAATCAGGTATTTTTCTGGACAATAAACCTGAGAATTGTCTTTGGTTCTTGTCACTCCAACATAGCGAAAGTCGATTTCTAATTTTGATATTATATTCAATGTTTTCTATAAAAGTTTCAATTTCATTTGAAAAGAATAATCTATCAGGTGAATCAATTATCACTCTATGAAATCTATTATTCCTGCTAAATAAATAATTGGATTCTTTTTGAGTAAATGTTATAAAGTTATGGAAATCATTGTATTTGTTTATTACTTTTTGGAGATATATAGAAATATATTTTTTCTTGATTGATTCGATAGTATTATTCAGTATAAATGGCTTTCCGGATATTGAAAAAACAAAACAATTTTTTATGCCAAGACCATATTGGTTCAATCTATCCAATTGATTTTTACAATAAGATCTTGAAACATTATTTCGAACATGTAATATGAATACACTTTCAATTGGGTCTGGTTGCTGAATTACTTTTATTTTATCCTCTAATGCAAAAGCATCTGTTTCGGTGCTTACAAGTAAGTTGTAACACCAATTATTGATATGGTTTATATCTGTATAAAAACTATTAATGTAAGGATTCTTATTTTCTTTTGAGACTAATAAATCAGATTCTTTATGGATAATCAGATTCTTTGTGTTAACGGAGTCAGTTGTGATAGAATCTTTAAATCTTGTGCAGATTTCACGATAATAGCGATTTCGCCCTTTTATATGTAAAACTTCTTTGTTGCAATTACTGACAATGGCTTTCGATTTGTCTTTGTTAAAGCGTTTTATTGTAGAATTGTCATGGAATAAGGCAGTCTTGTGGATCAAGAACTCCAGAAAAAGCTCCCTGCTCCAAGGTTCACAAGCAGGAAAGTGGATAATATGAAAATTTATATCATTTTGAATACATGGCAAAGATAATTTATAGTCAATAATGTTGTTCATTAGATTTAGAAAGCGTTTTCCTTCTTCCTTCTTCGAATGAAACATTGTCTCCAGAATTAAACTGAATTCAGTAGATTCAGAATTGACAAATGACGTAAACTGTTCTTTTAAATTGCCCATGCCGTTAAATTTCTACATAGTTTCCCATAAGGTTGGATTAATAGTTGTATCATATTTCAAATTGAAATAATGATTTAATTTAGGGGCATATTCGTGGAAATTACTCAAAAAGTCCTCATAGGTTTTCAATGACATACATTTATTGTCTGTCTTAACCCAGAATTGATTTCGTTCAATAAATTCTTTAAACGACATCTTTTTGTAAAATTGTGGTTGGTTGCACCAACGCGCAATTTGAACATAAATGTTTTTTAGTGGGTGATTTCTATAATCTTCATGTCTCATGACATATCCTAAACAACCAAAACTCATTAAGACTTCAATACGCTCAAAGAGGTGTAGAATATCATTTATAAGTGTGTGGTCATCTGATATTTCATAACCACAAAATAAATAAAGTTTAGTCGTTTTTTTTGTATGTTGTTTCCATATTTTTAGCTTTTTGACAATTAGTTCTTTGTCCTTAATTTGGTCAAAAGCAAATATAAAATCACCATGATACTTTGATTTTGCCAACATTTCTGCTTTTTCTTCATTGACAAGTCTTATATCTAAACCTTGTCTGAATTGAAATGGCTTGTTTGTTGCTTGTAATTCAAGTAATAATTGCTTCCAGTCTTTTGAGGCTAAAAAATTGTCATCCCACAAGTAAATATGTCGTCTTTTTGGATCAACAAAATCTGATAACTGAGAATAATTATATACTTGATTTATGCTTTTATTTACACAGAATGGACATTTTCTAATGCAGCCACGAGTTAGGAATCCAATTGAATAGTGTAGATAGTCTTTGTAGTGTTGAGGTTTTTTACCTTTTAATATGCATTGTTCAATATACTCATTATATAAATCATAATCTGGCATTTGAGTTGCCATATTGAAACCAGGGAGATTTGGATCATTTTCCAATGAATGCATATCAGCATCACGAAGTTGATTAAATAGAGTTAGATTGTCTTCCTCTGCATAATATCCAGTTCCACCTTTCTTGACTCTTAATGGATCAATAAGAGCAAGAAAATCTGGTTCTTTAGTGAATGTGAAAACTTTGGAGATGTAGATATATTCAAATTGCGTCGGATTATTAGTATCTACTTCTCTGAAAATAAATTTATACGGCAGGTTGTTATCTTTAAAATAACCTGCCAACTTTAAAAGAACAAGATTTGGGTGTCTTGTCCCATTACCGAGAAGATCTGCGTCAATAATTCCAAACATATTAACGTTATGTCAATTTAATGTGAAAGTATTTGACAAGAAACGATTGAACTTTTTCCTTTTTCTATTGCTTCATGTCTATTTTTGCAAAGTTATGAATTTAATTTAAATTGTTGGCCAAGGATGTTAATTAATTTTTATGCTTTTTTATTGTTGATTTAAGAAAGTACTCAATATCTGTAATCAAAAATAAGTTTAACCCAGATATACCCCTGTAAAGTATAAATTCACTATCAATTAAAAGTCTCATAATTCGTTTATTGATTCTCAATATTTTGATTAATGCCTTTTCATTAATAAGTGCTTTGTTTTTGCACTTGCATTTTGTTTTATATTTTCGGAGGTTTCCAACTATAAGCGGGGTATTTTGAGTAATTTCGAAAAGTTCTTAGGAAAGATATTTTTCGCCCAACTTTATTTTATGAGATTAAGTTGATCTTTCATTGTGTAGTTTAATGAGTCCAATAATCTATGATTAGGTTCTGCGCAAAGTAATTGATAAGTTTTGTTATAGCGCACTGTACAACTAATTATTGATAATCCATCAGAAAAAAATCAGAAGAAAAACATAGTTACAAAAAAAATAGATAACTTTGCATCTATAATTTTGAGCAGGCATTTAATAGCCAGCAAAGGACTACAATAGACAAAACGTCGTTACTAAAGCGTTACTAAGGCAAATATTTACATCGCTAAACATCTGATATTTACTGGACAAATAGGGAAATGTTCATTTCCCTCTCTCTCCGCAAAATACGCTAACAATCAGCGACATACAGACAGTGGGTATTAAATAAGGAACTAAACATACATATGTTAGTTCCTTATTTTATAATTCGAATAGCCCAGAAAAGCCTGATCAATGTAAAAGACCTATATTGGATATTGGGATATTGTTACGTTTTATATGTTTAAGTGTTATAAGTGCTTTTGATTATTAGGCTATACTTATCTTATACCGTCTGTGTTATCGATCAGAACAAGTTTATTTCTATTTCACCTTGATGACTACTTTTCCTTTGGCCCGACCAGTTTCAACATAAGTCAAAGCCTCATTGGTAGCTTCAAAAGAAAATGCCTTGTCCACAACCGGACGTATAATACCGACATCAATCAGTGATGCAATCCTACTTAATTGATTTCCATCTGCTTTCATGAAAAGAAAAGAATAGTTCACGCGATGTTTCTTTGCTTTATTTCGAACTCCAAAACTTAAAAGAGACAAAATTACTTTCAACATCCAACTTAATCCGAATTCCTTAGCAAAACTTGGATCAGGAGGCCCAGAAATAGAAATTATTCTTCCACCGGGCTTTAATATCTTTAGTGATTTTTCCAGCGTCTTTGAGTCCTGACTATTTAAAACAACATCGTAATCTCTCAGTATTGTTTCAAAGTCCTCCTTCTTGTAATCAATCACAATATCAGCACCAAGACTTTTGACTAAATCAAGATTAGCAGCGCTGGTTGTGGTGGCCACAGTAGCACCCAAGTATTTTGCCAGTTGAATAGCAAATGTGCCAACACCACCCGAACCTGCTTGAATGAAAACCTTCTGACCCTTCTGAAGATTTGCTTTTTCAATTAATGCTTGCCAGGCAGTTAGACCTACCAGTGGAATAGAGGCGGCTTCTTCCATAGAAAGGTTTTTAGGCTTCAATGCAACATCAATTTCGTTCATTGAAATAAATTCGGCGAAAGTTCCAATTCTGTGGTAAGCTGGTCGTGCATAAACTTCATCATCAACTTTGAACT
>Ga0302215_10003054_pt1 | contig 11348 bp, 6 predicted proteins | sample II_Fen_N3_1_FD_194580 | JGI IMG/M metagenome (GOLD analysis project Ga0302215, IMG submission 194580) | Peat permafrost microbial communities from Stordalen Mire near Abisko, Sweden - II_Fen_N3_1 | ecosystem: Environmental > Terrestrial > Soil > Wetlands > Permafrost | place: Sweden: Abisko... | reverse complement strand
ACCGACGTGAATGGTAAACTGGATCAATACGCCATCCGTAACCGGAAGCCATACGTTTTAAATCTTTGTTCAAAACAGGTTGAATGGCCGGTAAGTTTTGCAACATTGTTTCTTTATTTTTGGCCAACCCAACCAATTCGTCGTAAGATTTTGACTGAATATAAACTTGTTTTTTTAACTCATTCAACTCTTTTGTAGTTGTAACTACAATCTCGGAGTTAGTCATATCCAGCAATTGCTCGTAATACTGACTATTTGTAGCTGTGGCTCTTCGAACAGAAAAAGGTATTGGTTCAGCCTGAAATGCAACCCGATACAAGTTATCATCACGATCTTGCATGTCGCTTACAACCAATTGGAGTTCTTTAAACTGATGCTCCAAAACTTGATATTGAGCCTGCATGTGGCTTTTTTCTTGCCCGAGTTGTTTCTCTTCGGGAGATTGTATTGTAGAAACAAAAATAAAGAAGAATAAAGCTCCCGAAAATAAGCCCGACACCACATGCAACAAAAAGTTTTTAATTTTGTGTACAAAGGTATGTTCTATTTGCTCGTAACTTAATGATTCAGGATTAAAGTGGAATTTTTTCTTGGCCATATAAGATTATCGGTTTTGTACCTGAGTGTAAAAAGCAGAACACACAAGCCGAAAATAAGGTGGAAAAAGGTAGTCAACAATTCATTTCAACAACAAAATCAACACGTCATCACATTTTTTATATCCACAATTGCTGCAAAAATAATAAATTTGAGCTACTTTTGCAGTCTTTATTTGATATTATTAACCTAGAATAGTTACGAGTTACAAGTTAGGAGTTACAATACTGTAAACGAGTAAACGAGTAAACGAGTAAACTAACATCACATATCAATACAAATAAGACTATTACAACAAAATACTAGTTGTTTAGCATTATACTATTCAACCATTACACAGTTCAACGATTCAACAATAATAAAATGACTTCACAAGAAATTCGTCAATCATTCCTTGATTTTTTTGCAGGCAAACAGCACAAAATTGTTCCTTCAGCACCCATGGTTATCAAAGACGATCCGACTTTGATGTTTACTAATGCGGGAATGAATCAATTCAAAAACATTATTCTGGGAAATGATCCCATTAAATACCCACGTATTGCTGATTCTCAAAAATGTCTTCGCGTAAGCGGAAAACATAACGATTTGGAAGAAGTTGGACACGACACCTATCACCACACCATGTTCGAAATGCTCGGCAACTGGTCGTTTGGCGATTATTTTAAAAAAGAAGCTATAGAATGGGCATGGGAGTACTTGGTTGATGTATTGAAACTTGATACCGACCGTCTTTACGTGACCGTTTTTGAAGGTTATGCTCCCGAAGGTTTGGAACGCGATGACGAAGCTGCACAAATTTGGGAACAATTCCTACCCAAAAGCCGCATTATCAACGGTAACAAAAAAGACAACTTCTGGGAAATGGGCGATACAGGTCCTTGCGGTCCATGCTCCGAAATTCATATTGACATACGTAACAACGAAGATCGTGCAAAAATTGACGGTCTTACATTGGTAAACGGAAGTCACCCACAAGTGATTGAAATTTGGAATAACGTTTTCATGCAATATAACCGCAAAGCCGATGGTTCACTCGAAGGACTTCCAGCTAAGGTTATTGATACAGGAATGGGATTTGAGCGATTATGTATGGCTATGCAAGGCGTACAATCGAACTACGACACCGATGTTTTCACACCAATAATTGCTGAAATAGGGAAAGTGTGTAATGCTGAATACGGTAAAAATGACAAAATCGACATCGCCATGCGCGTAATTGCCGACCATATTCGTACAATTGCTTTTTCAATTACCGACGGACAATTACCATCGAATGCCAAAGCCGGTTATGTTATTCGTCGCATCCTGCGCCGGGCAGTTCGTTATGGTTATACTTTCCTTGGACAACGTTCGGTTTTTATGTATAAGCTCATCAATGTATTGGGTGAAAACATGGGGAAAGCCTATCCAGAACTTATATCGCAAAAATCGTTGATTGAAAAAGTGATAAAAGAAGAGGAAGAATCATTCTTACGCACGTTGGAGACAGGAATAAAACTGCTCGATAAAGTAATAACTGAGAATAAAGAAGTTAAGAATTCAGAAGTTAGCGGAAAAGTAGCATTTACACTTTATGACACTTTCGGTTTTCCACTTGACTTGACAGAATTAATTCTTCGCGAGAATAATATGACAGTTGATCTCGAAGAGTTTAATTCCGAAATGCAAAAACAAAAAGAACGTGCACGCAATGCAGCTGCTACAGAAACAGGCGACTGGATTACAGTTCGTGAAGGTGACAGTATTTTTGTTGGATATGATTTTTCTTCTTGCGAAACCAGCATTCTTCGTTATCGGAAAGTAAAACAAAAAAATCAGGAATTCTATCAACTTGTTCTTTCTAACACGCCTTTCTATGCCGAAATGGGTGGACAAGTAGGTGATAGAGGTACTTTGACATCGGAAAAAGGGAATATTGAAATTACCGATACAAAGAAGGAAAACAATCTGGCAGTACATATTTGCAACCAATTGCCCGAGGATATAACAGAATTATTTACAGCAACGATTAATACCGAAAACCGTCAGGCAACATCATGTAATCACTCGGCCACACACCTTTTACACGAAGCTTTACGCGAAGTACTTGGTACACATGTTGAGCAAAAAGGTTCGTTCGTAAGCCCGGAAGCATTGCGTTTCGATTTCTCGCACTATCAAAAACTGACCAAAGAAGAAATTCGCGCCGTGGAAGCAATTGCCAACCGCAAGATTCGTGAAAACGCACCTTTAAACGAAATGCGCGACACCCCCATTGCTCAGGCACAAGCACTTGGAGCTATGGCTTTATTTGGCGAAAAATATGGCGAATCAGTTCGCGTTATTCAATTTGGCACTTCTACCGAACTTTGCGGTGGAACACACGTGAAAGCAACCGGTGAAATTGGTATGGTTCGCATTATTTCCGAATCATCTACCGCTGCCGGCATCCGTCGCATTGAAGCTATTTCGGCCAAAGGAGTTGAAAAATTAATTGATTTCCAACAGGATAACCTTACCGATGCACGTGATTTCTTTAACAACACACCTGATTTAATGTCAGCTATCCGCAAATCAATTGAGGAAAACAGCGATCTTAAAAAACAGGTTGAAGGCTTTGTTCATGAAAAAATCATGATGATGAGAGATGAAATGCTACAAGAGGCGGAGCTTATTAATGGCATTAAAGTAATTAGCTTAGAAACTAATTTACCTGCCGATATGATTAAGACTTTGGCATTCCAGATCCGCAACATTCAGACAGAGAAACTTTTCTTTGTGGCCGGAAGTGTGTACGAAGGCAAACCGTCGCTCACAATTCTGCTAAGCGATGATCTGGTAGCCGGAGGACTAAATGCTGTGAACATTGCTCGCGATGCTGCCAAAGAAATTCAGGGTGGTGGTGGCGGACAACCTTTCTTTGCTTCTGCAGGAGGTAAAAATGCAAGCGGAGTCCAAAAAGCAATTGAAAAAGCATTGGAAGCAGTAAAATAATAAGTAAAAGAGGGTCATTGTAACTGAAAACCCTGCAATAATTCATTCTGACGGAGTAGCTATAGGTTACTCCGTCATTTTTATTTAGGGTCTGCTGAAAAACCATAATACTATTAATAATCAATATAATAATTTGGTATTTTGAAACTTATATGCAAACTTTTTGAATCTAAATGTTCGTTTCCTGTGCATCAATTTATTTTTTTTGCAATCCCAAATTCTGAAAGGATTTAATGTAAATAACCGCCAGTAAAACTGGCGGATATGAATACCCGGTAAACAAAAACCCTGAATAGGGTTCAATAACAATATGTTATATCAAAGTTCAACCCGCTTCGGGGTTGTGGATTTAGGATTATTCCTATCCCCCAGTTCCGCAAGCTTCACTGGGTGTTATTCACATTTAGCCACTTCGTGGCAACAAACAGTTTTTCAGCAGACCCTATTTAAAACAATAAAATTAACCTAACAAAATAAAATAATACCAATAAAAACCGAATTGACTTTCATATTTCAAACAGTATCAATATCTTGTACTCCATAATATGATATTATTTCATATTACCCTTAAATTTATCACACTTACTTTTGTTAAATCACTATGCAAAAACGCCTTATTTCTTTACTTTGTATTATTTTTCTCGTGCAATTTTCTGTTTTTGCAAAAAAGCAGCACAATACGCACAAGAGCCATAAGGCAATACACAAAGTTCACCACATACAACCTACGGTAACGCTTAATGACGTAAAGCCCTTGGAAAATGTGTGGGGCATTGACGTTTCACATTACCAAAACGACATTAACTGGGATAAACTAGGGGAACAAAAACCAAACTTCATGTTTATCAAAGCTTCCGAAGGTGTTACATTACAGGATACTAAGTATTTGGAACACTATGCAGAAGCAAAAAAACGTAAAATTTTGGTGGGCTCATATCACTTTTTCTCGTATAAGAGCACAGGTAAAGATCAGGCTGACAACTTTTTATCAATAGCACAACATAAAGATAGCGATCTGCTCCCTGTTTTAGATGTTGAATTCACAAAAGAAATGCCACAAAAGGCGGAGGTAACGTGTGAACTATTGAGTTTTGTAAATACTATCTACGAGAAATTGGGACATTATCCAATTGTATATTGTGATTATAAATTCTATAAAATTTATTTGCAGGAAAATTTGTGTGATAAATGCAAACTTTGGATTGTCAACTATAAAGAGAAACCAAGCTGCGACTGGGCATTCTGGCAAACAACAGACAAATTCAAACTGGAAGGAATCCGTGGTTTTGTTGATCTCAATATGTTTAATGGCTCTATTGCAAACCTAAATAGTATGTTATACCACAGTACTATCGACTAGTAAATATCTGAATAACAACACATAAATATAATTGCTAATAATGCAATCATGAGAATCGACTTGTTGAGTCATACAATCGTTCTATGATTCGGTAGAAAGCAAAATACAGAAAGTATTCTGAAAATTTATGTAAGGCTGTGATTTGAATCGCGGCCCGTTTTTTTAATACTCATTATTTACAAACACTGAGTCAATCATTGTTTTATTTTTAAACTCATGCAAAAGAGACTGATCTCCATTCTATTTTTCATACTAATTACATCTCTTTCGGCTTACCCCATAAATCCTCATAAAGTAACTTTTGGCGAAATAAAAGCGCAGGGTAAGATCTGGGGTATAGATATTTCGTATTATCAGGAAAACATAAAATGGAAAAAACTAAAAAAACAAAAGCCTCATTTTATTTTCATGAAAGCAACTGAAGGAACTACAATTCAGGACTCGAAATATCAGAGTAATTATAAAGAAGCAAAAAAACTTGGCATATTGGTGGGATCTTACCATTTCTTCTCATATTTGACCAATGGAAAAGATCAGGCAAATAATTTTTTATTAACAGCCAAACATCAGAAGGGTGATTTACCACTTGTGCTCGATGCTGAGTTCTCAAAGAAAATGCCGCTTATGAAACTTGTACAAAACCAGCTTGTGAATTTCATCAACACTATTTACAATAAAACTGGGCATTATCCAATAATTTACTGTGATTACGATTATTACAAGTTATACTTAAAAGGCAGTATGCCGCATAATTGCAAACTATGGATAGTAGACTACAGAGGAAAACCCGACTGTAAATGGTCATTCTGGCAAACCACCAATAAATTCAAAATTGAAGGCATTAAAAGATATGTTGATTTTAATCTGTTCAACGGGGCAAATAAAGATTTGAAAAGTATTTTATACTAAAAAAGAGGAATAACCATTTTGGAATATCCCTCTTTTGCAAATATAAAAAACATTTTTTAGAAACGATAACGTGCTGCTATACAAGGTGAAAATCCAGAGATATTAATTGGATATGTAAGACCAGGAATCACATACATTCCTGGACGACAATCAATTGAAAGTCTCAAAGGAAAATCAAAATTATATTCAACTCCGGCTTGCCCAAGTGCTCCAATACTAAAATATGGCTTAGAATAGTTAGTAACAATTGCCGTAGAAGCACCAATTCCCCAATACCAGTTCAGTCCATCTGTTATAGAAGATAAATCATATACCCATTGACAGACTCCGCTGATTGTAGGACCAGATGGATTTATAGTGTTATAATAACCTAATACATTATATCCAAGACCCAGCTCCAATCTATTCACTTCGCTAAGCGGATGTTGATAAGAAGCCTCTACATCTAATCCAAAACGACCGCCGATTGCTGAACCTTTTACTTGAGCATTTAAAACTCCTATAAAACTCAATGTCAATACGAGCGTTAAAACAAAATTCTTCATACTCCTATGTTAACAATTAAACTTCCTTGATTAATTATGAATATGCAAAAATAGCTAAAATTTCAAGAACATTATTCTATTTAAATTTTATTCGTGCCAATCGCCATTTATTTTAATCAAATCAATAAGCTTGTCTACCGCTTCATCTTCGGGTATATTCCGTTCCAGACATTCTTTTTTCTTATACAAACTAACCTTACCACGTCCGGCTCCCACGTAACCATAATCGGCATCTGCCATTTCGCCGGGTCCATTTACTATACAGCCCATGATTCCTATTTTTAATCCTTTCAAATGAGATGTACGGGCTTTCACATGGGCAATCACGGTTTGCAGTTTAAACATAGTTCGTCCGCAACCGGGACAGGAAATAAATTCAGTTTTGGTAACCCGCACACGCGAAGCTTGAAGTATTCCAAAAGCAACTGAATTGATAGCTTCTACAGAAATAGCGCCTTCATTTTGAAGAAAAACACCATCACCGAACCCATCAATAAACAAAACGCCCAAATCGGCTGCAGCTTTTATTTGCAAGTATTGAAGTTCGTTCTCAGCATATTCACGACATAAAATAACCGGAACCGTAGATCCGGCATTGAGCAAGGCATGAAAAAAAGCTCGCTGCTCCCCTACTCCATTGGAATGTTTAGTATGCAGTAATACAACCACATTGGTATGCTGTTTCAATAATTCAAGTATTTCAGAATTCAAATCAGCATATTTTAAATTTAGAAATTTAATTTCAGCAGCATCTTGTTGAAGTTTTACAATATTTTCGGCTGAATAAAGCGGATAATTTTTACCATTTAAACCCAAAACTTTATTTTTCGATAAAATATAATCGGGAACAACTGTATAACTTCCATCTGCCGAAGCAATAACAACGGGTGCATTGTCACCACCAATATTTCCTACTGCATGGGTTTTTCTCCTGCTGTATTCAAAACGTGAAAGTAAATTGCTTTCGGTAGCTACAATTTGCTCCTGATTGGCACGTTCCGAAATATAGGAAACCAGTAATTTTGCAACAGGAATCTCAAATTCAGGTTCTTCGCTCAGTGACACACGTACTGTATCCCCAATGCCATCGGCCAACAAAGCACCAATACCCACAGCCGATTTAATACGACCATCTTCGCCATCGCCGGCTTCGGTAACGCCCAAATGCAACGGAAAATGCAAATCGGCATTCTCCATTTCGTTCACCAATAGCCTCACGGTTTGAACCATCATTACCGTGTTCGACGTTTTCATGGAAATAACCACATTGTCAAAGTTTTCTTCTTTACAAATATTCAAAAATTCCATGCACGATTCTACCATGCCACGCGATGTATCGCCGAAACGATTCATCATTCTTTCGCTTAGCGAACCATGGTTTACACCAATACGAATGGCAGTTCCGTGTTGTTTACAAATATTTAAAAACGGTATAAAACGCGACCGAATCTTTTCATATTCAGTGGCAAATTCTTTGTCGGTATAATCCGTTGGATCACCTATTTTTATGCTTCCAACATAATTTCCGGGGTTAATACGTACTTTTTCAATCTTTTGTGCTGCCACATCGGCAGCATTTGCATTGAAATGAATATCGGCCACCAGGGGCACATTACAACCTTGCATGCGCAGCGCAGCATGAATCTCACCAATACTTTCGGCTTCCCGAATGCCTTGCGTAGTAAAGCGAACAAGTTCACCTCCCGTCTCTACAATACGAATACATTGAGCAACAGAGCCTTGAATATCATTAGTATCGGTATTAGCCATTGACTGAACACGTACCGGATTTTTTCCGCCTAATAAAAGATTTCCGATTTGAATCGAATCAGAAGGTCGGCGGGTATAATTAAATTGATTGGGTTTCCACATATTTTATTTTCAAAAAACAGTTAGTTATTAAAAGAATTCATTAATTTTTCAAATGCAAAATTACATTTTTTTGAACATCTAACGTATGAGCACTGAAAAAGTTATTTGAAAAAGTTGAGAAATAACATCATTTCATGCCTTCAGCAAATAAAACAGGTATCATCAATCATAAACTTTGAATGCAATTACTACATTATGATTAAAAACAAACCTCACATATAAATCTTTAAATCTGTCGATTATAACTCTCTGAACTAGAAAACAATCATTTTATGACCAATATTTCTTATTTTTTTGTAATTTCGCAATTCAAAAAATAATATTTTGCATGATAGAGTTGATTAATTTGAGTTGGATAATTACTCTCTTGGGAGTTCTCACAATTTATTTTGTTCCTGCCAATAAGAAAGCTAATGCAGCGGCATTCACCGTTGTAGCCAATTCGATAGTTACAAGCTGGTTAGCCGTTTTGTCTTTGACGGGACAAATTGTGAGTTTTACTTATAATGGTGGTATAGTAATGGGCGATGTCCTCATTCGTATTGATGAACTATCTGCATGGTTTATACTCATTATTAATTTCACATGTGTTACAGGAGTCTTTTATGGTTCAGGATATCTAAAACCGTATAACAATCCGGCTAAAAAGCTCAGCTTACATTGGATTTTATTCGTCTTATTTCAATTTTCTATGATTTGGGTTTGTATGATTCATCATGGTCTATTATTCCTTATTGCATGGGAAATCATGTCTTTAACTTCGATGATGCTGGTTATTTTTGATGCTCACAATCCCAAAACGATTAAAGCGGGAATCAATTATCTGATTCAGATGCATATTAGTGTTGTGTTTCTGACCGTTGGATTTATCTGGGTTTATTTTCAAACAGGCTCATTTAGTTTCGATGCTTTCACTACTTACTTTAGAATAAACAATAATATCTGGTTATTTCTGGTATTTTTTGTAGGTTTTGGTTTAAAAGCAGGTTTTATTCCCTTACATAGTTGGTTACCCCACGCCCACCCAGCAGCTCCTTCGCATATCTCTGGTGTCATGTCAGGCGTTATTGTTAAACTCGGAATTTATGGAATTTTTCGGGTTGTCTCATACCTTCAAAGCGACTATCTGACAATAGGTAAAATTGTTGTTACAGTATCTATTCTGACCGGCTTATATGGAATTTTAAATGCTGCCATGCATCGCGATTTCAAAAAAATGCTGGCGTATTGTACCATAGAAAACATTGGAATAATTGGCATTGGTATTGGTGTAGGACTGATTGGAATAGGAAATCATATTCCTGTTTTGTATTATCTGGGATTTGCAGGTGCATTATTACATGTATTAAACCATTCACTTTTCAAATCATTGTTATTTTATTCAGCAGGATCGGTTTATCAGCAAACGCATACACGCGACATGGAAAAGCTGGGCGGATTAATTAAAAGTATGCCTCGTACGGCAATACTTTTTCTGATTGGTGCTATTGCCATTGGTGGAATGCCTCCTTTCAACGGATTTATCTCCGAATTTCTGATATACAGTGGATTAATAGAAGGAATTAAGTTGCAAAACATGTCTGAGATATTTATATTGGTTCTCACTTTAGCCGGTTTGAGTATTATTGGAGGACTCTCGATATTGACATTTACAAAAACTTTCGGTACTATTTTTCTGGGAACGCAACGACAACCCTTGCCGCATAAACCATCCGAAGTGTCGTCACAGATGTTGATCCCTCAATATTTCATTGTAGCTATAATGCTCAGTGTGGCCATACTCCCTCAGTTTTACTTACAAATAGTTGCTAATATTCTTTTCGGACTTTCAAAAACCACCATCATACCTCAGCCTACTGAATTTGTAAACTACATTTCTATAACACAAAGAATAACGATGTATTCGTTCCTGTTTATTGGCGTGTTTGTTGTCTTTTGGGGACTTCGCGCTTTAGCATTACGCGGAAAATCAGAAAGCATTGAACCAACCTGGGGTTGCGGCTATACTGCATCAACAAGCAAACTGCAATATACCGGAAAATCGTTCTCTAAGTCATTGAGTAAAATGTTTAATTCCATTGTAATTGAACGAAAACAATACGAAGAACTGAAGGCAGGAGAGATTTTTCCTAAAAATAAAATATACACTTCGCATTACCACGACTTTTTCGAATTACGCGTAATTCGTTTTATTACCAATCGACTGATCTATTCGGCGAATTATTTCACATTTATTCAAAATGGACGGATTCAATCTTATGTGGCTTATGGAATTGTATTTATCATTACCATTCTAATTCTTACTGTATACAATTTATTATCATGAACTTAGTTTGGCAATTCATACTAATTCTGTTCATAGCAATATGTATAATTCCTTTTCTCCAACTGAAATCGAAAGCAATTGTTGTGTATACTACTGTATGTTTTATTGCCATCCTAAGTAGTTATATAGCTATTCTTGCATTATCTGGGAAGAATTTCGATCTCATATTACAAGGAAGTTTAGTAAGCGGCCCTATTAGTTTACAAGTAGATGCACTTTCCGCATGGTTTCTGCTGCTTATAAATTTCACATTTCTGACCGGTGGTTTCTATGGTTTATTTTATATGAGCACATACAAAAATCAGCAGAAAAATCTTTCTTTACATGGCATTCTATTCTTATTGCTTCATACATCCTTGGTGAGTCTCTGCGTGATTCAAAACAGCATTGTTTTTTTGGTTGCATGGGAAATAATGGCACTTTCGGCCTTCCTCAGCGTACTTTTCGAACATGAAAAAATGGCAACTGTAAGTGCTGCTATTAATTTTCTCATTCAATCGCATGTTTCTATCCTGTTTTTAATGATTGGATTTATTTGGGTAGCAAGCAAAACCGGTAGTTATAATTTCAGTGCTATTCACAGCTATTCTTTAGTCAATTCTGGAGCAGTTTCGTTATTTTTATTTCTCTTTTTCTTCATCGGGTTTGCTATCAAAGCGGGTTTTGTTCCATTTCACACCTGGTTACCCTATGCGCATCCAGTGGCACCAGCTCATATCTCGGGCATCATGTCAGGCGTACTAATTAAAATTGGTATTTTTGG
>Ga0302215_10003052_pt1 | contig 11350 bp, 6 predicted proteins | sample II_Fen_N3_1_FD_194580 | JGI IMG/M metagenome (GOLD analysis project Ga0302215, IMG submission 194580) | Peat permafrost microbial communities from Stordalen Mire near Abisko, Sweden - II_Fen_N3_1 | ecosystem: Environmental > Terrestrial > Soil > Wetlands > Permafrost | place: Sweden: Abisko... | reverse complement strand
AAGGACCCTGGTTCTATAAACGGAATAACAATTACTACTTGTTTTATGCCGGAATGGGAAAAGGAGGAGAATGCCTATCATATTCGACAAGCAAAACTCCTATCGGTCCCTGGAAATATGAGGGGAAAATTATGGAGAACCAAAAAACCAACAGTTTTACTAATCATGGTGGAATTATTGATTATAAAGGGAATTCATATCTTTTCTATCATACAGGATTATTATCAGGAGGAGGAAGTTATGGAAGGGCTGCTTGTGTGGAACAATTCACATACAATCCTGATGGAACAATTCCATCAGTCTCCATTTCTAAAGAAGGTCCAAAACCGATAGGAGAGATCAATCCATACAAGCGTGTTGAAGCTGAAACAATGGCATGGTCTCAAAAATGTTCAATATCTCAAAATGAAAAAATAGGTGTATATGTTTCAAGCACACGCCTAAAAGGTTATATAAAAGTTCGTGAAGTAAATTTTGGTATTCAATCGCCCAAATCTTTTAATGCATCTCTTGCAGCAGGAATTGATGGTGGCATTTTGGAGGTTCGTCTTGATAGTGTTTCCGGGTCAATTCTATCGTCTATTAAACTTCCTTATACTGGTGGTTGGGAAGAATTCAAAATGTTTACATCAGAATTAAGTCATAAAGTAACCGGAAAACATGACGTTTATTTTTGTTTCAATGGACAAAACATAACTGCAGGACGCGAATTATTTAACTTTGACTGGTGGAAATTTCAATAATAGTATGTATACTTATGATTCATTAAATTATGTGAATAATGAAAGAATTAATAAAACATGATAAATAAAACATTAGTAAAAGTGTTTGCTATTATATTTTTTATTTTGATTGCATTTTTGCCTATTGGAATAGAAGCACAGAATCCAATTGTTCAAACCAACTACACAACTGACCCTGCACCGATGGTGTATAACGATACCGTTTACCTTTATACAGGGCATGACGAAGATAACTCAACTTGGTATGTGATGAAAGACTGGAGATGTTTCTCTTCAACTGACATGGTAAACTGGACTGATCATGGATCTCCTCTTTCATTAGAAACTTTTAGTTGGGCAAATAGTGATGCCTGGGCAGGACAGTGCGTCCCCCGAAATGGAAAGTTTTACTGGTATGTTCCAGTCACCAAAAAAACGGGTGGGTCTGCTATAGGTGTTGCGGTTTCTAATAGTCCTACGGGCCCTTTTACTGATGCTATCGGCTCACCGTTGATAACCAATAGTCAAATTGATCCTACCGTTTTTATTGATGATGATGGTCAGGCTTATTTGTATTGGGGGAATCCAGGCCTTTACTATGTGAAGTTGAACGAGAATATGATTTCATACTCAGGTGCAATTGTGCAGGTTCCACTTACACAAGAAGGTTTTGGAATACGTTCCGGAGATGCAAGCAGGATAACACAATTTGAGGAAGCTCCATGGCTGTGTAAACGCAACAACTTATATTACATGCTATATGCAGCTGGTGGCATACCCGAACATATAGCATATTCTACAAGTTTTAGCCCTATTGGTCCATGGACTTTTAAAGGTACTATTATGCCAGCACAAGGAGGATCATTTACTAACCACGAGGGGATAATTGATTTTAAAGGTAAATCGTATTTCTTCTATCATAATGGGGCTTTACCGGGAGGTGGAGGTTTTACCCGTTCGGTATGTGTAGAAGAATTTACCTACAATTCTGATGGAACAATTCCTATGTTTAAAAAGATTGATAGAAACTGATCATTTATGGAATGACATTGACCCGACTGTATTTATCGACGGTGATGGACAGGCTTATCTTTATTGGGGGAATCCCGACTTGTATTACGTTAAGCTTAATAAGGATATGATTTCCTATTCAGGCGAAGTAATCAAAGTAGATTCCAAACCTGATAATTATCAGGAAGGCCCTTGGTTTTGGAAGCGAGAAGGTCATTATTATCTTTCTTATGCCTCTACCTGTTGTCCTGAAGGAATTGGGTATGCTATGAGTGAAACCCCAACAGGTCCTTGGGTACATAAGGGCGAAATAATGGATCATGATAAAAGATCAAATGGTAATCATCCTGGTGTAATAGATTATAAGGATAATTCGTACGCTTTTGGTTTTAATTACGCCATCAATTTTTTGCAGACAAAAACCCATCGTGAAAGACGTTCTATATGTGTTGAAAAAATGACATACAATTCCGATGGGACTATTCAGAAATTGCCTTGGTGGACAGAAACCGGTGCGCCACAGATTGGCACATTAAATCCATATCGAAGGAATGAAGCAGAATGCATTGCATGGGAATCCGGTGTTAAAACAGAAAAAAATGACTTAACAGGTGTTTATGTGACAGATATTGACAACGGTGATTATATTAGAGTAAATGGCGTTAATTTTGAAAAAGGTGCAAAATCGTTCGAAGCAAGTGTAACTTCTAATTCTCATGGTGGAAAAATTGAAATCCATACGGACAGTCTTTCTGGTCAATTAATAGGAACCTGTATTGTCCAAAGCACAGGAGACTGGAATAAGTGGATTACTAAAAGCTGCAAACTGATTAAAACCAAAGGAGTGCATGATGTGTATTTTGTTTTTACCGGTGATAAAGGAAAATTGTTTAATTTTGACTGGTGGAAATTCTCAATTAAAAAATAAAAAAGATAAGTATGAAATTTAAAAAACAAGGAGTATTAATTCTAGTATGCTGTATGTTCAGTCTTTCCGCTGTTCTTGCGCAGACAAAAAAGAATTATCATGCATGGGCAATGACTCCACCACTAGGTTGGAATAGCTGGGATTGCTTTGGAACAACTGTAACTGAACAACAAGTTAAAGAACAGGCCGATGCAATGTCAAAGTATTTGTTGCCAAGTGGATATAAATATCTTACAGTTGATATTCAATGGTACGAACCTGAATCGAAGGGACATGCTTATGATCCCAAAGCAGTACTCACTTTGGACGAATATGGCCGTTTAACCCCGGGGTTGAAAAAGTTCCCTTCTGCAATCGATGGCAAAGGATTTAAGCCTCTGGCTGATTATGTGCATTCAAAAGGACTTAAATTTGGAATCCATATCATGCGTGGTATTCCACGTCAGGCTGTTGAAAAAAACACTCCTGTTTTTGGTACAACAGTAAAAGCTCAAGACATTGCATTAACTAATTCCCGTTGTCCATGGAACCCTGATATGTATGGTGTTGATGCAACAAAACAAGATGGAAAGGCCTATTACAACTCAATAATAAAGATGTATGCTGACTGGGGAGTTGATTTAATAAAAGTTGATGATATTTCACGCCCTTACGATAATGTACAAAAAGCTGAGATAGAAGCCATCCGAAATGCAATTGACAAAACAGGTCGCCCTATTATTTTAAGTTTATCGCCTGGTGCAACACCGATTAAAGCAGGTGAGCACGTGATGAACCATGCAAATATGTGGCGTATAACAGATGACTTCTGGGATAGATGGGGGTTGTTGCTAGCAATGTTCGAGCGACTTGATGCGTGGACACCTTACCGGGGGCCCGGACACTTTCCTGATGCTGATATGCTCCCAATTGGAATTGTTGATTTCAAACGTCCTACCAATTTCACGAAAAATGAACAATATACTCTAATGAGCATGTGGGCAATTGGACGTTCACCACTCATTTTCGGAGGTGATATGACTAAACTTGATGATTTTACCAAAGAAATGCTCACCAATCCGGAAATGTTGAAAGTGAACCAGAATAGTACAAATAATCGTCAGGTCTCACGTTCTAAAAACCTGATTGTATGGACTGCAGATGTACCTAATAGTAAAGATAAGTATGTAGCGCTTTTTAATGCGCAAAGTAAAGGGGACAATATTGATTTCAATAATGCTGATTATGCAAGCCCCCTAATTGTCGGTAAAGGTAGTTCTCAAAAAGTAGAGGTATCGGTTAAAGAAGGAAAGAAGCTAGTCTTATTTGTTAAAGATGGTGGTAATGGTTTTGATTGGGATCATGTCGTTTGGGTTGATCCTGTACTTCATGGTTCTAAAGGGGATCTTAAACTTACTGATTTGAAATGGATCAGTGCTAGTTCAGGGTGGGGTGAAGCCCATGTGAACAGGACATGCGACAACAAGCCGATTATAATAAATGATAAAGCTGCCGAGGGTATCGGTACTCATGGTGAATCCATTATAATTTACGAATTGCCTGAAGGTTATGACACCTTTACCTCAACAGGGGTTGTTACTCAGGACAAAGGTTCGGTCGTTTTTGGTGTACTAGTTAGCAAAGGCACAATTGATCTTCCGGAAACCGCAAATGTGAAAGTAAATTTCGAGACATTAGGCATTAAAGGTAAAGTCAAGGTACGTGATTTGTGGGGTCATAAAAATTTGGGAATTTTCAAAGGATCTTTTAGTCGTGAATTACCTCAGCATGGTGCCGGATTATATCAGATAAGGCCTTTGCGATAATATAGTAAAATATACCAGCAAAGAGGAAATAAAATAATAAAAAAACATTCAAAATGCAATTATTCAAAAACACGCATATAAAAGAAGAGAAATCAATTTATAAAGTGATTTTGATATTCACTATATTGGCTGTGTCAATTTTATATTCACAAAGTTTTAGTGCCAAGAATATTAACACTGGAAATCAGGGAAGTATTTATCAAGAATTCAAAACTGAATTAATGTGGAATGCAAAAGTGAAAATAGCCAACATGATAAACTTAGGTGAAAGCAAGCGTGGTGTTAGAAGAATTATTCCAATTACAGGAGGAACTTTTACCGGTCCCAAAATAAAAGGAGAAGTTTTATCTGGCGGTGCAGACTGGCAATTAGTTCGCAATGATGGAGATACAGAACTTAATGCCAGTTATTTACTAAAAACACATGATGGGTATATAATTCAGGTCGTTAACAAAGCATTGATTCATACCAATGCAAAAAGTAAGACGTTTTATTGTAAATCTGTTCTTGATTTAGAAGCTCCAACAAATAGCCATTACGATTATCTAAACCATGCAATCTTTATTGGAACTTTAGAAATGCCCAAGTTGAAACCAGGAGAAGAGCCTTATGTAGTAATTGGAGTATATATGTTATTGTAAAAAAAAATTAATGATAACGTACTCTGATTAAATAGAATAATATTAATCTTTACTTACTTAAATGAAAGGATTTATGACCTTTTATTGTAAATAAAACTGTTTCGTACAGTATATCTCTGCCATTTTAAAAATGTAATAAACAATAATTAAATAAATAATTTATGAAGAAAATCAATTTAACGCTTTCATTGCTAATTGCTTTTGCAATTGGAATTCAAGCACAAACTTATCAGAAAACAGATTTAGGTTTGAAGACCAAAATCAACTCAACAGAAGTTGAGATTCAGTTTTATTCGCCTACTACAGTGAGGGTGTTGAAATCACCAGAAGGTAAAACCTTTACAAAGGAAAGCTTAACAGTGATAAAGAAACCCCAGTCAACAAAATTTACTATTAGTCAACAAGGTGATGTAGTGTCAGTTAAAAGTGAAAAATTAAAAGTAGATGTGAATGAAAAGTCAGGTAAAATATCTTATTTTACTCTTAACGGAGAAGAACTTTTGAGTGAGAAAGAATCTGGTGCATCATTTACTGATTTTAATGATGCAGGTTCAAAAACTTACACCATAAAACAGTCCTTTACACTTGATAAAGATGAGGATATTTATGGTTTGGGTCAACAACAGCGTGGCAAATTATCACTTCGAAACGCAAGAATAAACATGGTACAGGGAAATACTGACGACTATGTCCCTTTTCTTGTTTCAACAAAGGGTTACGGATTATTTTGGGATAATTATTCCCCCACTGTTTTTGAAGATAAGTCTGAAACAACTTCGATTAAATCGGATGTTGGCGATTGCATTGATTACTACTTTATGTTAGGTGGAAATATTGATGGGTCAATTGCTGGCATGCGTGATCTTACCGGACAAGCTCCTATGTTTCCATTGTGGACTTTTGGGTATTGGCAGAGTAAGGAACGTTACAAAAGCCAGAACGAATTGGTGGGTGTAGTTAATAAATATCGTGAAATAGGAGTGCCACTTGATGGTATCATTCAGGATTGGCAGTATTGGGGCAATAATTACCTGTGGAATGCTATGGATTTTCTTAATACAGAATTCCCTAATCCAAAGAAAATGGTAGAAGATATTCATAATCAAAACGCACACTTGATAATTTCTATCTGGTCTTCTTTTGGACCACAAACAAAGCAATACCGCGAAATGGAACCGAAGGGTATGCTTTTGAACTTCGGAACTTGGCCTCAATCAGGGTTAGAAACCTGGCCACCAAACCGCGAATATCCATCAGGAGTAAAACCTTATGACCCATTTAACCCTGAGGCCCGTGATATTTACTGGAAATACCTCCAGAAAGGACTTTTTTCGCAGGGAATTGATGGATGGTGGATGGATTCAACAGAACCTGACCACTTGGATTTTAAACCTTCTGATTTTGACATTAAAACTTTCCTTGGCTCGTTCCGTAAAGTACGCAATGCTTTCCCATTGATGGCTGTAGGAGGTGTTGCAGAGCACCAACGTGCAGCAAGTTCTGATAAACGTGTGTTTATTCTTACCCGCTCGGCATTTGCCGGACAACAACGCTACGGAGCCAATACATGGTCGGGAGATGTGAATTCTTCATGGCAATCGTTACGCAATCAGATTCCGGCAGGCCTCAACTTTTCTATGAGTGCTATTCCATACTGGAATACTGATATTGGAGGTTTTTTTGCAAGTGCTTATAACAGAGGTTGGAGCGAAGGTGCTAAAAATCCGTCATTTCAGGAATTGTATGTTCGCTGGTTACAATTTGGAGCATTTACACCTATGATGCGATCGCACGGTACTGATATCCCTAGAGAAATCTATAATTTTGGGAAAAAAGGTGAGACAATTTTCGATGCAATAGCAAAGACAATTAATTTGCGTTATTCATTGTTACCATATATTTATTCTACAGCCTGGACGGTTACAAATAGCCAATCAACAATTATGCGTGCTTTGGTGATGGACTTTAAAGATAAGAATGTCAGAGAAATGAATAACGAGTATATGTTTGGTAAATCAATATTAGTTGCTCCGATAATTAATGCACAATATACTCCGGAAGCTATAGTAAGATCGAACGCTGAAACTGGTTGGGATAAAAAAGAATCTAGTAACGAAAGTAAAAGAGCAGCAGTGAACTTTACTCAGGCTAAATCCAGTAAAGTATATTTACCAGCAGGAACCTCTTGGTATGACTTCTGGACTAACGAAAAATTCAATGGTGGCCAGGAAATAGTGAAAGAAACAACGATTGATGAGATTCCATTATTCATTAAGTCGGGAAGTATAGTTCCTTTCGGACCAAATGTTCAGTATGCTACTGAAAAAAAATGGGATAACCTGGAAATACGTGTTTATCCGGGATCTAATGGAGAATTTACATTGTATGAAGACGAAAACGACAATTACAACTATGAAAAAGGAGCATTTTCAACAATTACATTCACATGGAACGATGTAAATAAAATGTTGACCATTAGTAATCGTAAAGGTACATTCTCTGGAATGCTTGCTGAACGTAAATTCAATATAGTAATTGTTACTTCTGTCAAAAATAATGGAGACAAAAATAGTAAAACAGTAACTTATACCGGTAAAAAAGTTGTGATTAAACTATAAAATGTTATTATGGGTTTAGAGTTGAAAAAAATCTTAATCTGTGCTTTAATTGTGCTTGGTTTCAGCTTAATAGCTGAAGCCAAAGCACAAAAGTATACTTTTGAAGTGAAATCTGCCAAAATTATAGGTAGTGCTTTAAAAGTATCAGACAGTAAGTCTTCTGGAGGATATGTGATTAGCCTTAAAAAGGCAGGCGAAGGGATAAAATTTACCAATATGCCAACTGCCAGTAAGCTAGCCATTCGCTATGCTGCTGTAACTGTTGGTACCATCAGTGTTATCGTCAACAATTTACCTGTTCGTAAAGTAAATATTCATTCATCGGGGGCTCTCACAGGGTCTTTTCTTTATTCAATTATCAACATTGAAATTCCAAATCATGCTTCGCTGACTATTAGTTTGTCTGAAAATGATGTTGCTTCGAATATTGATAAAATTATTGTAGGAAAAGACAATTTAGGATTACAACCTGATATTTGGAATCTACCGCCATTACCGGTTGCAGCAGGTAGTTATCCTGCCGATTGGAAAGGTTTAAGTCGGAATTATACTGTGCCGGATTGGTGGCGAGAAGCTAAGTTTGGGGCGTGGTCGCATTGGGATCCACAATCTATGCCCGAACAGGGCGACTGGTATGCGCGTGGCATGTATATGCAGGGCGATAAACAATATGATTATAATCTCAAAAATTTTGGTCATCCGTCGGAATACGGGTACAAAGATATTTGTTACAATTGGATTATTGACAAATGGCAACCGGAAGAATTGATGAATTTATATGTCGAAATGGGAGCCCGTTATTTTATGGCGATGGGTGTTCATCATGACAACTTTGATTGTTGGAATTCAACTTATCAGCCCTGGAATTCAGTTAATGTTGGTCCCAAACAAGATATTGTCGGAACATGGGAAAAGGTTGCCCGTCAGCATGGTTTGCGTTTTGGTATTGGTTTTCATAACACACCGGCGCGTACATGGGGGCAGTTTATGACTGTTCGATATACAAGTGATAAGTCAGGACCGAAACAAGGTATACCTTATGATGCGCTTCAAACAATTTTGGATGGTAAAGGTAAATGGTGGAATGGTATGGATCCGGTGGATCTCTACGGACCGAAACACGACAAAAAAGATCCATTGCATTCACCTTTTGCCAACCAGTTTATGTGGCGGGTGGATGATGCAATTTCCAAATATCATCCTGATATGATTTACTTCGATGAGCATGCGGGTGATTCCCAGGTTGATTTAGGTGTGAATATGGGATTGGGCTTTCTTGCTCCATCGTTGATTGCGAACTTCTACAATAAATCCATGCAATGGAATCATGGGAAAATGGATGTGGTAATTAACCTCAAAGCTGTTGGTGGACGATATAATAGTTTTCAAAACAATCCAGAACTACTTCCTCTCGTTGACCGTTCACTAGTTAAAAGTACTGAGGCCATCATCGAATCGCAGATCACAGCCTATTCTTTTCAGACAGAAACAAGCATTGCTGAATGGCACTATCTGGCTGGTCAAAAATACAAGGATGCGAAAGAAGTAATTGAATTATTGATGCAGAACGTGTCGCGCAACGGCACTATGTTGCTCAATATCACCCAACATGGACGTGGAGACCTTGATCCTGAAGTGATCCGTACTTGCAAAGATATCGGTGCATGGCTGAAAATCAATGGTGAAGCTGTTTATGGTTCACGACCTTTTGAAGTTTTTGGCGACAAGACTGTCCTATATACCCGCAATCAAGGCAATGTTTACGCCACACTTCTGAATTGGGATGGCTACCCTGTCACTCTATCTGCTCTTCACACAGGAGGTACAACCATAGGCAAAGTGTCCAAAGTTGAATTGCTTGGTTCCGACATTATAATCAAGTTTGTTCAGGATGATAAAGGTCTGAAGGTTATACCTCAGGGATCGCTGAAAATGCTTTCCGGAATCTCCGATCAGTCGTTGGCTTCGAAAAACCGTGTTCTGCGTATTACACAAGATAAGAGCTGGTTCAATGACGATGACCCCGGTGTAAAAGCTCCAGGTTGGCTTCGTAAATGTAATTTGGGAACAGGAGATTTCAATAACGACCTTACAACCAGCACTACTCCCGGCGATATCTGGAGTTGCTCGTTTACAGGCAGCAGTGTTGCTGTCATTGCTCCAAAAGAATCCGGTGCTGGTAAAATAGAAATTCAGATAGATGGTAAAATCCGTGCAACAGTGGATTTATCAAACATTGGAATACGAAAACAACAACAAATAGTGAGTGAAATATCTGGTCTGATTTCAGGAAAACATACGATTAGCATTGTTAATCTCGGAACGGGACCAGTATCAGTGGATGCATTGATTGTGCACTAATTAATATTTAAAAATAAAAATATAATCAAAAATCATGTTTAAATATCTAAAACATTTCACTGTTGCCATACTGCTTTTAACAACCAATAACATTATTGCAAAACCGATAGATGCTGTTCAGCGCAAACAGCTTTTCGATTTTGATTGGAAGTTCTTTTTGGGTGATACTCCTTTAGCCAAAACTGTTTATTTTGACGATAAAGATTGGCGAAACCTTAATCTTCCACATGATTGGAGTATTGAAGGAGTTTTAGATTCGAATAATCCAATGGGCAACGATGGAGGATATTTTCCAGCCGGTATTGGTTGGTACCGAAAAACATTTACAGTTCCGGTATCTTTGAAAGGAAAATGCGTTTCCATCTATTTCGAAGGCGTTTATATGAACTCCGAAGTATTTATCAATGGAAAATCGCTGGGAATTCATCCTTATGGCTATACCTCTTTTAGCTACGATCTTACTCCTTACCTGATGTTAAATAAAGAAAACGTTCTTGCTGTTCGTGTAGATAATTCTATGCAAAAGAATTGTCGATGGTATAGTGGTTCAGGTATTTACAGGCATGTGTGGACGGTTGTTACCAACCCAATACATGTTGCTCAATGGGGTCTTACAGTTGAGACCCCCAATGTTTCAAATGAAAAAGCCACTGTATTAGTAAAAACTTTGATTAAAAATGAAACCGGATTACATCAAAATTTTAGTCTTAAAGCAACCATATGGGATGCAAATACAAAAATGGCAGGTGTCAGTCAACTGAATTTAGAGCTTCCGGCTAACAGCGAAAAAGTAGTAGAACAAACCATTCAGGTTTCAAAACCAATGCTATGGACTCCGGAAACACCAAATCTATATCAGGCTCAAGTTCAAATCAATAAAAGTAATAACGTAATTGACAATACAAATACAACTTTTGGAATACGCTCAATAAAATTTACAGTAGAAAATGGTTTTCAACTGAATGGAAAAACAGTGAAAATAAATGGGGGCTGCGTACATCATGATAATGGTTGTTTAGGTGCTGCAGCTTATAACCGTGCTGAAGAACGCAGGGTTGAGATACTTAAAAAAGCAGGGTTTAATGCTATCCGCACTTCACATAATCCACCTTCAGAAGCATTTTTGGATGCATGTGACAGATTAGGTATGTTGGTTATTGATGAAGCATTTGATGGTTGGAAAGAAAGAAAAAATGACTACGATTATTCAATTTATTTTGACCAATGGTGGCAACGTGATTTAGAAGCGATGGTGTTGCGTGAC
>Ga0302215_10003049_pt1 | contig 11355 bp, 6 predicted proteins | sample II_Fen_N3_1_FD_194580 | JGI IMG/M metagenome (GOLD analysis project Ga0302215, IMG submission 194580) | Peat permafrost microbial communities from Stordalen Mire near Abisko, Sweden - II_Fen_N3_1 | ecosystem: Environmental > Terrestrial > Soil > Wetlands > Permafrost | place: Sweden: Abisko... | reverse complement strand
AACTATAAAGCTGATAGAAAAAAACGTTTGGCATAAGTTCGTACCACCAATCGCTTCCGGTAGTGGTGGAATAACTGTTCAGGTAAACATTCTGTCCATTCTGTCGATTGAAAAAATCTTTTATTTTTGCCACCCAATTGGTATTTAACTGTGTGGTTTTATCTACTCCAACCAACGATGCCCCAACAATTGCCGGAAGAATATTGACCGCTTCGGCTACATTTCCATGATCGGTTTGCCCCACATAGGTATCCATGCGGATGGTTTTTAGCGTTGGGTAATTGATTCCATTGGAAGTGCTGATTTTGGTAATGGGTAAATACGTTCCCGACTTCGTTGCGTCGAATACAAAGTTGTCGTAATCAATAGCCACCTGCTTCCAGTCACGCATAAGGTATGGCGACGGCAGATTGGGCATCTGATCAATGCGTGGAATGGAAATTTGCTGCGCAAAAGCCAACAAAACAATTCCAACATACAGGAATAAAAAGAGCATTCGTTTCATTTTTATCTTTTCAATTTAAACAATATTTTTCTGTGCCACGGAGTGGATAAATGTGAATAACCCCCAGTGAAGCTTGCGGAACTGGGGGATGATGAACCACCACAACACCAGCCCCGAAGCGGGCTGAACAATACTATAGTATCTTGTTATTGAACCCCTTCAGGGTTCAGATTTATTTCCATTGACTACCACGGGCTTCACCCGCGGTTATTTACATTAAAGTCCTTCGGACTTTAAGAACAAGCTATGTTCTTGAATAACTATTTTCTATATATCAAAAATCCATTTGACTTTAAAACCTGACTCCCCATTAATATATTAGCTCCGGCGGGAAGGTCATATTCTTTTCCTTTTCCAAAATTTATAACCACTGTTATTTCATCTCCTTTATACGTTCGGGTAAATTGTATGATGTCGCCGTCGCGCTCCAGCTTTTTATAACTTCCGTATTGAAGTGCTTTTTCATTATTCCGCAGTTCAAGTAATGCTTTGTAGGTATTCAGTATGGAGTTCTTTTGTTTTAAAGCCTCCTGAACATTTACTTTCGTGTAATCCTCATTCACTTTTATCCAGGGTTTTACGGTCGAAAATCCTGCATACTTGCTATCATCCCATTGCATGGGACTGCGTGATTTGTCGCGGTTATGATTATTGCCTTCGGCAAGTGCCTCTGCAGGTGTTTTTCCTGCATCAAGAGCCAGTTGGTAAAATGTTTTTCCCTGAATATCTGCTATTTCAGCATAACTGTTAGCAGTAATATTCTGCATGCCAATTTCTTCGCCATAATAAACAAACGGAACTCCTTTCGCTGTGAGCATTAATACTGCCAACGCTTCTGCCCGATTTATATCTCCGTTTGCCAACCGGTTCATCAATCTCGGATTATCATGACTTCCAAAAAACAACGTCGGATAATCACTCATATTTTTTTCCATGCTTTGCAATTCGGTATAAAGCCTCTCAACTGAGAAATCGGGCACACTTCCAAAATTAAAATTGAACACCACATCGAGCAGTTCGGGTGACTGATATTGTTTGAGCACATCAATCTGATCGTTCCCCACTTCGCCCACTGTAAAGCGGTTAGGATATTCATTCACTGTAGACTTTATGACGGAAATAGCTGCTTTTACTCCGGGTTGGTTGATATTATAAAACGCTTGTATTTTCCCTTCTTTTACCGGATTATTTGTGGTAATGTTATCTGTATTCAGGAAATTAATCACATCAAACCGGAATCCATCCACACCCAAATTGAGCCAAAAGCGTAAAACTTTTTGAACTTCTTTCACTACAGCCGGGTTCGACCAGTTTAGATCGGCCATACGCACTGCAAATTTGTGAAGGTAGTATTGGTTGGTAAGCGTGTCCAATTGCCATGCACCTCCACCAAAAAATGATTCCCAGTTATTGGGTTTATCTTTCCAAATATAATAGTTGCGATACGGATTGTCTTTCGATTTCCGGGATTCCTGAAACCACTTATAATCGGTGGAAGTATGGTTGAGTACCATATCCATAATGACTTTTATATGCCGCTTATGCGCTTCGCGAAGGAAGATTCTGAAATCGTTCAATTTTCCATAAGCTGGGTCAATTTGGTAATAATCGGCCACATCGTACCCATTATCTACTTTCGGTGATTTGAGAAACGGAGTGAGCCAAATGCCTTTAATACCTAATGTCTGCAGGTAACCTAATCGGGATGTCATTCCTGCAAAATCACTTATTCCATCGCCGTTAGTATCCTGAAATGAAGGCATATAGATTTGATAGAAAACAGTTTCTTTCCACCATTTCTCAGCAGTATTCTGTCTGTAAACCTGAGCCGAAACGCTTATTGAAAGCAGAATGAATATGTATTTTAGAGTGTGACGTATCATAAGTATTTAAATTTTCCGATTTATTCTAATGGAAGCCTGTTTTATTCCAAAACATACTTGTTTTGTTTCAATACATGTATGTTTTAGTTCAATGTTAGCTTACATTTGTTCAATACATACTTGTTTTACTTCAATACATACTTGTTTTACTCCAATACATGCTTGTTTTGTTTTAATACATACTTGTTTTAGTTCAATGTTAGCTTCCATTGGTTCAATACATCTTTGTTTTACTCCAATACATGCTTGTTGTGTTTCAATGTTAGTTTACATTGGTCCAATACATCCTTGTTTTGTTCCAATACATGTATGTTTTGAATTATTTTGACTGCTATTAAGAAAATAAAGGGACCTGACTTACGAATAAGATCAAGTCCCTTTTCGAGAAAACAACGATTAATTTTTATTTATTTTCGTCTTTATACAATTTAGCAACCTGACCATCGGTCAATGCAACGTTATACAATTTCAGTTCGTCCATAGAACCAACAAAACCGTCCCAGTTTGCAGGAGTTTTTGCCCATGTCCATGTCCATTCAACATTTGCTTCAGCATAGGTTGTGCAAGCACCGATCATTAAAGGAAGGGTGTTTTTATATACCCAAGCACCTGTACCTGTTAAGCCGGTTTTTGTTGTAGCTGTCCATTGCATTGTACTAACTCCATTTACATAGAAAGTCAACAATTTGGTATCCATATTCAGTGTAACTACCAAATGAGTCCAGGCTTTATTAGGAGCTGAGAAATCGGTTTGATTGTCGGCATCAACCCAACCATCAGCATTGGTATGTACAGTGAAGAAAGGTTTGTTTTGTTCTTGTAACTGGAATTTCCATGAATTCCAATAGTTATAAGACATAATGTAGTTACCTGCTCTTGTTGAATCAGGTTTTACCCATACAGCAATTGATAATTGTTTGCCTAATAAATCACTGGCTGTATAATTACTAATTTCAAGGTGAGAGCCATTACTGAAATAAATAGCATTTCCTTTTTTACCTGCTTTAAAGGTAGGTAAATTGGTTGCTGTTCCAAAAATTTCAGATGGACCTGTCTTTAAAACAGCTGTCAAAGGTTTACCTTCTGTTGTAAATTGATTTGAAGTAACTGTTTCATCAAAAGTCATCCCCATCAAAAGAGCAGAAGCAGGAATTGCACCATAAGCTGCAGCCATGAAAGTAGTTTTTGCAGCGCGTAAGTTAACTACTAAATTGTCGACTGCTGTTTGAGAAATAGTTTTGTCAGCAGCGGCAGTTTTCGAAGCTGTCAACACAGTTTGAAAGGCAGTTATTGCTGCTGCAGGATAATCGGTTGTTACTGTTGTACTGGCTAAAAGTGTTGTACAAGAATCAACTAATGCAGTTAATTTTGTTTGATCGCCCGCTGTTACAGGATCTGTCGTTTTACAAGCTGAAAAAGCGCCTGCAAAAAGAACTGTTGTTACACATGCAATAAATGCATTCTTAAAGAATTTTGTTTTCATGATTTTTTTAAATTTAAAATTAATTGTTTATTGAGAATTAGTGTGACCCCCAACCCCAAAATGGGAGCTTAAGAGTATGATTTAAAAAGTTTTATTTGTTTTCTGTTGTTTAATTCGTCTTTTATTATTCTATTGAACTACGTCATTGAATCCCTTTTTGGGGGCATTGGGTTTTATTTTAATGCTTTATTAGTATCCAGTTCCGATTGTGGAAGTGGGAAGTAGAAACGTGGTTCAGTCCATTTCAGGTCGGTTCCCAAAGCAGCTTCTGCAGTGGCTTTTCCCCAACGCATGAGATCAAAGAAACGGTGAAATTCAAACCCGAGTTCTTTGCGGCGTTCGTTTCGTATTACGGTTTGCATAGCTGTTTGTGTTGCAGCTGTTGTAGGAGCCAGATTGGCCCGATTCCGCACACGGTTTACTTCAGTTGCAGCTTTGCTTACAGCATCTGTACCTCCGAGTTCGTTCAATGCTTCTGCTTTCATAAGTAATATGTCGGCATAACGAATGGCGTTGTATGGAATAGTCGATTGGCTTTTCGTTGAACCGACGGGCATAGTTTCGTCATACTTTTTTACTAAATATCCGGTTGCTTCGGACCAGGAAGAGGAAAAAGTTGTATTGCCGAACCAGGGTTTTCCATCGCGACCAATAGAGGCATCCAAACGTGGATCATCATTTCCACCGACAGTTTTTTCACTAAATGCATCCACATAATTTTGAGTCGGAGCATTGAAATAATACCCGCCTTCGGTAGCCGGAGCAAACCAAACGTTTAAACCGTTTCCAAGAATTACAGCCGTACTGTTGATGTAACGGATTCCAAAAATAACTTCTACGCTATCTTCTTCTCCTGCCTTAAATAAATTGGCATAGTTTTTCAGCAAATCATACCGGTGTAAATTTTCCAATGCTTGAATATTGGTTAGGCATTCTGTATATTTCTGTTGATAAAGTTCTGCTTTGGCTAATAATCCGTAGGCAGCTCCCTGCGTTACCCGTCCAACTTCGGTAGGATACGAAACAGGTAGAACAGCAATGGCTTCGGTCAAATCTTTTTCTATTTGAGCATATACAGCACTTACGTCACTTAAACCCACATTCACCGTTGCAGATGTAAGTTGCGGTTCGAGTTTCAAAGGCACTTTCCCGTAAATATTCACCAGATTGAAATAAGCGTAGGCGCGTAGAAATTTAGCTTCGCCCACCAGTCGATTCCTCAAAGTCGCATCAATACTCATAGGACTTACGTAGGCTATTACATTATTAGCACGTGCAATAGTTTCGTAAGACGATTGCCAAAAAGTATTTATAAATCCATTATCCGATGAAGCTGTAAAATCATTAATTGCATTAATGTCGGCCTGATCGCCGGCATTACCACCTTTAACAGCATCGTCGGATGACACGTCTCCAAAAACCCACAGCGTGTTACTTCCATACAGCGAGTTGTATATTCCGGTAACTGCCATGGTAGCAGCTTCGGGTGTTGTATAGTAATTCTCTGAAGTGTAATCTGCTTTTAATTCAGAAGTCAAAAAGTCGGTGCATGAACTTAATAAACTAATGCACACGATAGCAATTATATAAAGTCTTGTTTTCATGATTGTTTTCGATTAGAAGGTTACGTTCAGTCCAAATGTATAACTTTTAGCTACAGGATAGGTTCCCCAGTCAATTCCATTGGCACGATCACCTTCAGCAGCAGAATTAAGGCTGACTGTCATTTCAGGATCAAGTCCGGAATATTTTGTAAACGTGAGTAAATTTGTTGCACCTACATATATACGAACAGTTTGTATCTTTAGTTTTTTTGTATTGGGAATTGTATAACCGAATTGTATATTTTTCAAGCGGACATAAGAACCATCTTCCAAAAATCGGGTTGAAGCCCTTACGTTATTCGATTTTGCTGCCCACGATGCACGTGGTTGGGTATTGGAAGTTCCTTCACCAGTCCAATGTTCCAGATAGTATCTTTCAGTCACATTAAATCCGCGATAATAACCTTCGATATCGTAATTTACCTGTGAGAATACCTTTTGACCGAAAGCTCCCTGAAAAAATACCAACATATCGAATCCTTTATAATTGCCCGAAAGATTAAGTCCGGCTGTAACAGATGGCATAGCACTTCCAACGTAAACCCTGTCTTTCGCATCGATAACTCCATCTTTAAAATTATCCTTATATTTTACATCACCGGGTTGTATACCTTTGCCCTGATAAGCCGAAGTCAGTACATCTGTTGCATTTTGAAAAATTCCATCCATTTGGTATAAATAAAAGGAACCGATGGGGTGGCCCACTTCTGTTTTCGTTGCGTATACACCGGTATCAACCATTCCTCCGTAATAAGGAGCATCTAATTTTAGTACCTCGTTGTGTACAAACCCGCCATTCAGGGAGATATTAAATCCTCCGTTTGTATAACTTTTTCGGTAGAATAATTCAAGGTCAATTCCTGTATTAAGCATATTTCCGCTGTTAATCCAGGGTGGTGAAGCATATCCCACTGATGGTGGAAGTGGTGCCACAACGAGCATGTTGCTGGTAACTTTGTAGTAATAATCGAGTGAAGCCCCAAATGCTCCCTTGAACATTTCCAAATCGACGCCTGCATTAAACTGATTACTGGATTCCCATTTTAAATCATTGTTTCCGAGCGTTGTTTGAGCATATCCTTTGTAACTTGCTCCACCAAAAGTGTAGTAATAATTAGGAGAATACCGATCCAAATTAGCATATAATGCAATATCCTGATTTCCAACGGAGCCATAGCCTGCACGAAGTTTTAGTTTGCTGATATTCTGCATGTCTTTCATAAAATCTTCGGTATCAATATTCCAACCGGCAGATGCGGAATAGAATGTTCCCCATTTATTTTTACCGACAAAACGCGATGAGCCGTCTCGTCTAACAATACCAGACAAATAATATTTTTGATTGTAATTGTAATTGACATTTCCAAAGAATGATAACAAACTTGAACCCCATTCGCCCTGACTGGCAGAAGTTTTCCCAACTCCACCTTTGCCGATATAAAGGAAATTAGGGTTGGTATTTGCAAATTCACTATCACTTACACCCATGCTGGTTCCGGATTTTTTAATGGCTTCGACACCGATCAGGGAAGTCAGATTATTATTACCCCATTTGACACTGTGATTCAGGGTACTGTTTACTGTCCAGTTAACATCAGTTGTGCTTGATATATTTAATGCGTTCGGGCTATTGGCTCTATCCAACATCCAAACATCGTAGAATTCACGCATTTCTGCATTGGCATAATCAAGTCCAAATGAAGTTTTCAAGAAAAGATTTTCCGGAAATTTGATAATCATGTTCCCTGTGGTCAGTAAAGACTTGATTTTTTTTACACGGTCGGTATTGGCAGCGAGTCCTTCAGGACTATAACCATCTCCGAAAAATGAGTTGTAAACCGAATTGCCATAGTAAGAGGAAGGAAGGTCAACATATCCACCTTGTGCATCATACACCGGAATTGCAGGACTTCTATATAATGCGTAACGAACCACGCTACCACCTTCGCTTACATACCCATCTCCCGAACTTGAAACAGTTCGATTAGTAGACATTCCTCCACTTACATTTAAGTCTAAATGCAACCATTTTTTTACATCGGAACTGATGTTTGAACGCACACTTGCTCGCTCGTAATTGGTGTTTTTCAGAATACCATCCTGATTATAGTAGGAAGCAAAAACAAGGTATTTCGTTTTTTCGTCTCCACCACTTATTGATAACTCGTGTGATTGAATGGGTGCAGTGCGAAATATTTCTTCCAAATGATTCACATTCGGAAAGTCTTTTAGCCAACTTCCTGCAATTAGGTCTCTTTGCACAATGGAAGTTTTATTATCTGCCGTAGCCGCTTCGTTATACATTTGAATGTACTGATCCGTGGTAGCCATTTTTGTTAGATTCCCGTGAGTTTGATAACCAATTTGCGTGTTGTAAGTAATTGTGGCTTCGCCAGCTTTACCCCTTTTAGTAGTAATAAGAACAACACCGTTGTTGGCACGTGAGCCATAAATAGCAGCCGAAGAAGCATCTTTCAAAATCGACATACTTTCTATTTCGTTTGGTGAGAGGTTATTGAGGGCTCCTTCTACAGGTATTCCATCAACAATATACAAAGGGTCATTGCCGGAACTGATTGAACCAGTACCACGAATACGAACAGAAATTGGTGCACCCGGCGCACCGGTCTGTGAAGCCACTTGTACACCTGCAACACGTCCTTGCAATGCTTGTTGTGCCGAGGCATAAGGAATTTTGGAAAGTTCAGCTCCGTCTACTTTACTAATGGCACCCAACACATCACGTTTCTTTTGAACTGAATATCCAACCACAACGACCTCATCAATCGTTTTGCTGTCGGACTCAAGTCTGATTTCCAGCGCATTTTGACCTGAAAGTTTAATCTGCTGCGTTATGTAGCCGATGTACGATAATTTCAATGTGCTGTTTTCTGATGCTGAAATAGCAAAGTCGCCATTAACACCTGTAACCGTTCCGGTTTTAGTTCCAACCACAATTACATTTACTCCGATAAGCAATTCATTTGTTGCTGCATCTTTCACCGTACCTTTTATTTGAACGGTTTGAGCCTGCATGGCAAAGCTGACAAAGCTTAGAAAAATTAGAAATAGTGTTTTTTTCATTTTGATTGATATATAGATTTTCGATTATTTATAAGAAATGGTTATTCCGTTTGCCAACAGCGAATTGTTCTTACTCTCAATTTTAGTCCCTGTCGGCAATTCTACCAATATGCAAGCCTGATCGGCAGGAATAGAAATTTGTGTGTTGCCGGATATTGCTTTCGCCATATATTTTTTAGTCACAATATCAAATACATCTACATTTCCCGAAGGATGATATGTTACATTTTTTGAAACCGTATATGGGTTATAATACAGATATTCCGGATACGTGGTATTGGCATAAAAATCTGTTTTATTGCAATTCAGCCGTAAGATCATTTTCACATCCGTTGTATCAACTATTGCTCCCATAATGCCAATCGGTGATGTGCTGTACAAGCTAAACATGCTTTCTTTCGGATTTTTCGGATTCCAGTTAGGGCCATCGCCCAAAGCCACCGGATGCACATCTTTCAATTCAGGTTTGTTATAACAATCGGAATAACGCAGACCTTCGTAAGCAACCACCGAATGTGTATAATTTTTCATATCGGGCAACCATTGATTTCCGTCAGGAATTTCATTTGGAAAAAATAGCCGGGCTGAGTTTACATTGTTGAGCATCCATTTACCAACGGCGCGTGCAAACTGAGGTTGGTATTTCACCATGGGGACAAGCGGCCAGGCCATTTTCATGCTGTTCATCAAGAAGGCGTACCCACCTCCATCAATGATACTTCCCTGCAATCCACTGACATCATATTTGCCCCATTTGCCAACTATCACACCCCAACCGTTGCGACCCTTAGGGCTTTTACATCCTTCGAAAACCCAGTTTATCATTTTTTCTACATTGTAATTGGTGCCCTGTTCGGCATTTAAGCGGGCTGCTGTATAAATTCCCATTGGTAACAGAATTTCATAGAAGCGGCTTTCTTTTTGATTGTCCAAAGCCGCAATGGCCGATTTGGCATGTGCCAGATAACGGGCATTTTTGTATTTTTGATAAGCGGCATAAAGCACATAACCGTGTCCACCGGCAGCATCCTGCTGCATTGGAATCTGGCTAACCATTCCTTTCATTTGTCCGTAATTGAAATACGAATAATCGTAATTTCCATTCAATACCGAATCGGCTTTACAAAACTGTTCGGCAATGCTGCGTTGTATCTTGTCTGCATTTTCAACATTGGGAAAAACATCGCTTACAGCATAGAACAATACGTTCGGCAAAACATCGTACCACCAGTCACGACCGTAGCCACCACCTTGTTGAGCTATTTCCGGGCATGTATTATTCATCATAATGTTCCATCCTGTTCCCGAATTGAAATAGTTTTGAATCATTTTCACATAGTTGTATCCATTCTGATGTGTTTTGTCAATTCCCATTAAACCTGCTCCCAAAATTGCTGAGAGAGAATTCAGGCTTTCGTGAAACTCACCATTATTATGCGTTGGTCCCTGACGTACATCGTTTATGGCAGTGTAAAGTCCGAAAGTTATTTGTGGTAAATTGCGCTGACTATTGTCAAGCCAAATCATGGAACCGGCAGGAACATTTGGATTAAAATCGAAAACGTAGGCATCATACTCTTTTGCTTTCTTTTTCCAATCGATAATTTTATACGGACTCGGTGTGTTAGACATCAATTCTATCCGCGGAATAATGGTTTGTACAACCGGTGTTCCGTAGTTATCATTCGCCTTACACGAAAGAAATATGCTTATAAGGAGAATGAAAAAAAGAGTTGATTTAGTCGTTTTCATTGTTGTCGTTATTTTAAACGTATTTACTTTAATTCTTCAATTACAGGAACTACCACAACTTCCACATCGTGGTTTTCTGTTTTTAAAGAGTGTTTAGTGTCAATTTCTTTGATTATATGTCTGGCTAATGGTAGTGAAATTAGTTGCAGGGCAGCTACAATGATTAATGCGTACTTCAATGCGAAAATTTCCGAAACAAAATAAGCCAGCGAAATAAATAAAATCATACCAAAAGCACGTCCGAAGAATAACCCAACTTCGTGACTCAGGATATAAGCATATTCATTTCGTTTCTCAATTCCGGAAACAGCGTCTATTGTCTTCATCATGGTAGGAAAATAAGCTAAATCGTGAAGAGGCTGGAAAAGCACTTTGCAAAGTACAAAAATTATAACACCTAATGCAGAGAACATAATTCCATTCACTAAAGCCCCAATAAAAAATACAACTAATCCAAATCCGAAAATATACATGCGGTGTTTCGGTTTTGCAAGCCGTCCGAGAACGTAAACAATAATAGCTGTGGCACCACCACCAACTCCCTGAATCAAACCTAATGAACCTTCATTCCCCACAAGTCGCATAACCAAAATAGCCGGTGCAGTTACCAGAAAACCCTGGACCATTCCTTTCAAACCGGCCAAGGCAAGGAATTTTTGCCACAAAGAATGATATTTGAAATAGATAAATTTCTTTTGTACAGGATTGACAAAATCCCCTTTTGCCAACACAATGCAAGCTCCAATGGCAATAAAAAATACCACCACGGTAATAATTTTGTAACCGGCGTTTACATCGAGTGTATGTCCAAACAGCATTTTACCATCAATACTTGCCAGAAACACACCAACGATTAACGGAACTACAATGCTCCAAAGCGAAAAGAAAAATGATTCCAAACCAAAGAAATAATTTCGGTTTTGATCGTTTGTTGAGTTGAGTGTAAGCAAATAGCGATTTGTCCAGAAAAAACCGGTGGATGCTCCGAGTGCAAAACCTGCAATACCTAACTGAACTATTCCCAACGATTGTACAAACATCATC
>Ga0302215_10003047_pt1 | contig 11360 bp, 8 predicted proteins | sample II_Fen_N3_1_FD_194580 | JGI IMG/M metagenome (GOLD analysis project Ga0302215, IMG submission 194580) | Peat permafrost microbial communities from Stordalen Mire near Abisko, Sweden - II_Fen_N3_1 | ecosystem: Environmental > Terrestrial > Soil > Wetlands > Permafrost | place: Sweden: Abisko... | reverse complement strand
CTACTACACCTAATACTACTTTTGTTGCACTCATAATGTTTTGTTTTTTTTATATGGATTAATACCTTAATTGAATAATGCAAATGTAAGACAACTACTACAGGCAAAAGTTACAATATTATGGGTTTGAGTTACATAATTCACACGTTACATAATTAAATAATGGTTTGTTTTGTAGATAAAATAAAATTGACCCTTGCTCATAAATCATGAGGAAGGGTCAATAATCAATACGTTTTTGTTATCGGTTAAACTTCGCTGACTTTACTTTTGTCTAAGCGTTTCAATGCTTTTTCAGCCCGTTTTTCTTTTAAATTCTTCAACGGCGCTTTCTTGTCAGATTTCTCTTTAACTTCTTTTTCTTTTGACATGATGATTCGTTTTAATGAATAGCAATACCTATGGTTGAGACTCCGGTTGATAAATCAAGGAAAGCACCGATGTGATTTGAGAAATGAAATTCTGTTCCCAAATGGAAATCAAGATACAATGGATCGGCTGTGGTATAATAATTCCGACTGCCTAAATAACCTGCATTCCAGGTAGTACTTACAAGGTTAAGTCCCAATGAACCTGCTGTGTAAAAATCCCAACGAGGTCCGGCATGAAGTAACTGATCAAAATAATAAGTTCCTTTTACGCCAATAGGAGTAACAATTGCATTGTAATTTCCATCGGTATAGGAATAGAAAGTCAAAAAAGGAGCCAGTGTAAAGTTTCTGAGAACTCCGAATTCATAGTTAACACTCAGAACCGGTAATGTATGGCCAATATAACCGTACGAATATCCACCAATTCCCAATCCTAAATTTAATGCTCCACCGAATCGTTCGGAAGATTGAAAATTATCCTGAGCCGATAAGTTTGAACTTAAACCCATTAGGATTAAAGCGACGATAAAAATTGTTTTTTTCATTTGATTTGTTTTTATGTTTTTGTAAATTGTTTGTTTCAAAATTTATTTACGGTCTCCTTTACCATTATCATGACCCCCTTTTTGATCCTTCTGCTTAGCCTTGTCATTTGAATTGCTTCTGTTTCCTTCGCTCTTTTGAACCTGACGTCTGTCATTGTTCTCATAAACATTCCGAACTGGCTGAGTTGCGCTATGAGCATTTCTCTGGTTGTAATTGTTGTCGCGTCTTTCACCATTTGTTTTTTGAAACTCACGGTGGTAACCTTTTGAATATTTAACCCGGTGTTCTTTGAAATGAGAGTATGGCGTATTCCCGCGGTAATCATTCATCACCACTTTATAGCCATTGTACAAATCGTAGTTGCGATAACGTGCAGGTAAATAAGTCCGGTGTACCCATTGGTTTCCGGCAATGTAAATAAACATGGAAGTTTGAACGTCGTAATAAGCCTGTACGTCCGGTAAATAGTAATAACGAACGTTACTATAACCGGAAGGACCCCAGGCCGGTGGTGTTCCAATATGTACTTTGACAGATAGTTGACTCTGAGCTGAACCTGCCAGTATCAACATCAACCCAATTGCAAGGATTTTAAATGCTTTCATATTTTTTCTTTTAGAGTATGAATTAATTTTCACTGTGCAAAGGTGAGGTCTTTCAAACCCGAAAGCGTTACACAATTTAAGATATAAGTTACATCATTCACACATAGTCATGTGCAAAATAACAACCAATTGTTTTGTAAATAATTGATTACAAAATCATTGATTAGACAAAAAGAAAGTTTAAGGAAAGTCTATTTTATTCGCTTCATGTATTCTGTAGGACTTTCGCATCGTAAGAAAATTTCCAATACACACTTTGAGGTTATTAATTTTATTATCTTTGCAATCATAACGACAATTTGAAAACAATCTTCTCCGGAATATTTCTCTCTTTTTCATGGAAAATAATTTAAACACAGCATCTCTGTCTCTTCGCAAAAAAGCTGAAAAGTTATTGAAATCCAATCTTTCATCATCCGGTTTAACTTCCATGAACGCTGAAGCACGATTGCTGATCGAAGAATTTCTTGCCCACCAATCAGCTCTGGAAAAACAAAATGCCGAACTTATCAAAGCCGAATCTGAATTTTATAAAGAACGTCAGTACTTAAATGACATTTTCAGTAATCAACCGGCCGGATTATATCGTATTCAGGTGTCTTCCACAGATAAATGGAAAAATAAAAGCTGGACAAGTTCGGTGAATCCGCCCTACAGTATGGAATATGCCAGCGACCGGTTTTGCGAAATACTGGGAGTGACGCGTCAGGACTTTACCCAAAATCCATTTATAATCAGTGATCTGATTCACTCGGATGACAGAAAATCATTTGCAACAAAGAATGAACAAGCGAATAAAAGATTTATCCCTTTTCAATGGGAAGGAAGAATTATTGTTAGGGGGGAAATTGTGTGGATTCGTCTGGAGTCGCTGCCCAGAATGCTCGAAAACGGTGATATCCTCTGGACAGGAATTCTGTATGACTTAACGGAAGAAAAATCGACCGAAGATCAACTAACTGAAACCCGTTTACAACTGGAAGATGTACTTGAAGGTGCTAATGTAGGTACCCTGGAGTGGAATGTACAAACAGGCAAAATAAAATTTAATAATATCTGGGCTAAAAACCTTGGCTATACAGGTATTGAAATAAAATTAGGACTGGCATTATTCGGAAAAAAAAGTTGGAAATCAATCACTCACCCCGATGATATCCCTTATGCCGAAGAAATGTTAGAGAGACATTTTTCAGGGGAATTGCCCTATCATTCGGTGGAAGTTAGAATGCGCCATAAAAAAGGCCATTGGGTATGGATACATCAGGAAGGTAAAATAAAAACATGGACACCCGATGGGAAACCATTGCTCATGTATGGCACACATACCGATATTTCCAGGCGAAAAGAAATGGAAATTGAATTGCGGGACAACGAGGAGAAATACCGTATTCTTTTTTCCGATAATCCGCAACCTATGCTGATTTTTGAACTGCAGACACTCCGGATACTGGAAGTAAATAAAGCGTTTATAAACCATTACGGATACAGCAGGGAAGAAATTCTGAACATGTCTCTCGGCCAAATAAGACCGCCGGAGGATATTCCTGAAATGTTGGCTGTTGTTTCAGAATCAGTGAAAAGAAAAGGAGCTAAAGATTTAGAAGTTAAAAGGCACGTAAAGAAGAATGGCGAAATTATTTATGTGGAATTAAAAACACATACCATTAAGTTTAAGGATGTTCAGGCCATTCATGTGTTAATTAATGATGTAACAGAAAAAAGACAAGTTGAACAGGCTTTATTTGATTTAAACAATCAATTAGAGGAACGCATATTAGAACGAACTTCCGAGTTAACTGACCTAAACGCTTCATTACTCGAAACGGAAGTTAAGTTCCGGACAGTGAGTGACTTTACCTATGACTGGGAATACTGGAAAAGTCCCGATAATAAGATTTTATTTATGTCGCCTTCGGTGGAACGAATAACCGGATTTACACTGAAGGAATTTGAAGAAAATCCTCTTTTAATTGATTCCATTGTGCATCCGAATGATCTTGATAGTTGGAAAAAACACAAAGATGACCGACACGTTTTAGAACCTGATGAAAATAAACTGGAGTCAGTATTTCGTATTGTCACTAAAAATGGAGATATCCGCTGGATAGGCCATGTCTGTCGGAGTATTATTATTGATGGGAAATACCTGGGAGTAAGAGTTTCGAACCGCGATATTACCGAAAAAGTAAATGCCGAAAATGAACTATTAAACATAACGGTTGATGTAGAAGAGCGCGAACGCAATCGGTTCTCCAGTGAACTGCATGATGGAATGGGGCCGCTACTCTCCACCATTAAACTCTATTTCCAGTGGTTGGCCGACACAACAGATGAAGAAAAACGAAAACTCATAACTGAAAAAGGGAATTACAGTATTGAAATGGCCATTCAAACCTCACGGGAACTGGCCTTAGGATTAAGTTCCCGGTTTGTTACCGAAGCGGGTTATGTGGAGGCAATTAATGACTTTGTGCAACGTATAAATGACACCAGCAAAATTACTATTCATTTCGAAACCAATACCAACGATCGGTTCAGCGGATTCTTTGAATTAATGTTGTATCGGATTACAACTGAATTGATTAAAAATACACTTACTTACGCCAATGCAACAAATGTAGAAATTAGTTACAAATATGAACGTAAGAAAAAAACAGTATCATTTTCGTACAAAGACAATGGAATAGGTTTTGATTGGGTGAAAATAAAAAAAGAAAGAAAGGGATTGGGTTTAATGAATATACAACAACGGGTTCAGATTCTGAAAGGAAATATTGAAATTAAATCAAAGCAAGGAGACGGCTTTTCGACGTTCATCGTGATTCCGGTCGAAGAAAATTAAAAAGAATAAAAAAGAATTTATCCATGAATAAAATTATTATTGTTGATGACCACTCTTTATTTCGCGAAGGAATAAAGTTGCTGATTGAAAATGAAGGATTAGGAGAAGTTATTGCTGAAGCCGAAAACGGTGCAATATTTCTTGATCTATTACAAACGGTTATTCCCGATCTGGTTATTATGGATATTGAAATGCCTGTGATGGATGGACTTGAAGCCACGCAACAAGCATTGAAACTTTACCCCGGTTTAAAAATACTGGTGCTTACCATGCTGAACCAGAAAGCGAATTATTTCGATATGGTAAATGCAGGTGCGCTGGGCTTTGTATTAAAAACTTCCGGTAAACAGGAATTTGAAAAAGCCATTAACGCCATCATGCAGGGAGAGAGCTATTTCTCAAACGATTTATTACGACAGATTATTATCAATACAACCACAGAGAGTGGACCTATAACAGAAAAGAGTGACTTTAATCCTGACAATCTGACAATAAGGGAAAAAGAAGTGTTACACTGTTTCTGTGAGGGAAATAGTGTTGCAGAAATAGCAAGCAAACTTTTTATCAGTCCTAAAACAGTGGAAGCTCACCGCTCTACGTTGTTGAAAAAAACAAATTCAAAAAACACGATTAACCTGGTGTTATTTGCCATTAAGCATAGCCTGGTGGAAATTTAAAATATACTTTGTTTTACACCCAAAACGTTGAATTACAGCCTGCAGAACATTATGATTCCGCAGGCTGTAATTTCATCTAAGGGTTTACACCAATATAAAAATCAGGGTTTACACCCATATAAAATCAGGATTTACACTCATTCTATGCTTTGATATTCACACTACCTTTGGGTCCGGTAAAAAGCAACTGCATTTTTGCTTTTTACCAACCGTTGGATTTTCGTTTAGTGAATCTTTATATACAACCTGACTATTTATATTTTTCTTTGATTTCGTTTTCGTTGTAATCCTGCAGAAGCTGCAATGGCTTTTGCAGGATTTACTTTAAAACAAAGTTCACAAACCTGCTATGAATAAAATAATAATTGTTGACGATCATTCCCTCTTTCGGGAAGGAATAAAACTGCTGATTGAAAATGAAAATCTGGGAGAAGTAATTGGGGAAGCCGAAAACGGACAGGATTTTCTCAACTTACTCAAAACTCTAAGTCCCGATCTGGTCATTATGGATGTTGAAATGCCGGTAATGGGCGGCTTGGAAGCAATACGTAAAGGCCTGAAAATAAATCATCATCTGAAAATATTGATTTTGTCCATGCAAAGTGAAAAATCAATTTATTTAGAATTAATCCGGGCCGGTGCCATGGGAATTATATTAAAAACATCAGGCAAAAATGAGTTTGAAAAAGCCATAAAAGCCATTGCTAACGACGATAATTATTTTTCGAAGGAATTAATACCACTTCTGGTTGCAAACTCAAAAGGTCCTTCCCTTCAAACCCGAGTAGATATACAACCTGAAACGGAGAAGTTAACGGACAGGGAGAACGAAATACTACAATACCTGTGCGAAGGCCTTACGGTAACCGAAATTGCCGCTCAGCTTTTTCTGAGTGTAAAAACCGTTGAAGCCCACCGCGCTACGTTGTTGAGAAAAACAAATTCGAGAGACACGCTGAATCTGGTACTGTACGGAGTGAAAAATAAAGTAGTGCTTTAGTACTAAGGGTTTACACCAATACAAAAATCAGGGTTTACACCTATATAAAATAGGGGTTTACACTAATTTTTACTATATTAAAATATAGTATTTTTGATTTCTGTTTTTTGTTGTCTTTGTCACACTCTGGTAAATCAACAGATTCATAAGCACTTTAACGTAAAAACAATCAGAAAATGATTTCTACCAGCTCCACGCCACCCCGACAATCATGCATTCGTTTGGTTCTAAACCCCACTGCCGATTCATTTCAAATAAGCGGCTTTGAGGGTGTAGCTTCACTCATCATCAGCGACCTGAACTGCTTTACGTGGATAAAAAAACAAGTAACGGGCGACGAAAATATCTCGCTGGACACGTTAAAAAAAGGAGTATATATTGCCAAAATAATTACTCCCACCGAAACTGTGGAACGGAAACTGGTGAAAAAATAATAACACTCATTTAAAGATATTCAGCATACTCATTTGTACTCACTCATGATGAAGAAACTAATAATACCATATCATCAATTCAGGAAGTATGACCGACCTAAATGTTCTTTCTCGCGAGGTTGTTTTTCCATTCCTGTACGGACATTCCTGTTTTGGAAGATATAGCTCTTTTCAGGGAGTTATACGACCCAAATCCGCTTTGTTCGGCTAGGGATTCGTGGCTAAGGGATGGATTCTGCGTAAAAATCCGTTCAAGTTCTGCCAGGCGGTAATTGTTGACAAACGAACAAAAATTCTGGTTATATTGCTGGTTAATAATGGACGAAATATAACTCCGGTTGGAGCCTACCTGTTGAACAATATCAGTGATGTTCAGATTACTGTTCAGATAAACTTTTTTCTTTTCAAATTCATCTAAAAGTTTCTGAAGAATGATTTTCTGGGATAAGTTTAGCTCAGTTCCGGCAGGAATAATTTCAGGTTCTACGTCTGCGGGTTCATAAGTAGGATTAATGGCTTTCTGCTTAAATCCCATATATCCAATTCCATACATGGCGATGGCAAACATCAGCCAGATAACATCGATAATTATTTCACTGGGCAATAAAAGTTTCCGGCCAACGATATGGGCAACCAGGCAACTAACGGTTATTATAATCAGGTAATAGTTCAGCATTTTAGCATTGTTGTACTCGCCATCCTGAATGTCGGAATAATACTGTTCGGCTTTGTGTGCATATTTTTTAAGCAATCCCCGGTTTAAAATATATGTTATCACTAACAGTACTACAAACGTCAGTTTGACGATTTTACGCATAATACCCAGAAACTGAATTGAAAGAGAGTCGGAGAAAAGGGTTTCATTATAAAGCCATGCTTTGTATTGATGATAGGGCGTAAGTAAGATGCCAACCGTGTAAACAGTAGCAATCAGAAAAGGGAGAATGAGGAATTTAGCATGTTTCTGAAAGGAGAATTTGTCATCCACCGTAAGCAGTCGGAAATAAATATAATATACCGGAAATGCGACGCTTCCGAAATAAGCCAGTAAGGGTTCCCAATACGGGAAAAGTTCGGGATAGGGAGCAAATAGTATAAAATTACCGGCAAAACAGACAGCCGCAATTAGCAGAAACACATTTAAAAACCGGGCTGGCGTACTTTGGTTCTTTTTATTGCTTCGAAATGCAATGATCCAGAAAAGGGAAACATATACAGGTGAAAGAAGTATTAATGTCCGAATCATAGGGGAAAACGGGATATTTTTAGTTGCTGTTTTACTTTTTGGCAAAAAAATTTACCTTTTGGAAAATGCCTTAAAGCAGATAAAAGTATTTTTGTCTACAAATATAGAAAATAATATTTATTTCTCAATACCAACTTTACAAAAAACCCGATTGCCGGTTTGTCTGCTAAACTATTTAACTCTCAAGCAGGCAATTTGTGCAAAAAAGTTGACAACCCATCATTCATTAAATTTGTATTTACGCTATTAAAATTCAATATTCGTATGAAAAAACTCATTCTACTCAGCCTTTGCTTAGGTTTATATTTTGGAGTAAAAGCTGCAATTACGGTCTCTGTAACCAACCCTAATAACACAACTCCCACCCTGGCAAGCTCCTACAGTTCGTTGGCAAATGCCATAACAGCAATTAACAATATTACTGCCATGAGAGGACCAGTGATTTTCAATTTGGCAGTAGGAAGCACTGAAACAGCACCTGCAGGTGGATACCTGCTAGGCAATTCCACACTCAATGCACTTACTTCGGCAACTAACACACTTACTTTTCAGAAATCAGGTACAGGTGCCAATCCGATGATTACTGCTTTTACTGGAACAACTATAGATGCTGATGGTATCTGGAAAATACGGGGAACAGATTATGTAACCATCGATGGAATAAACTTGCAGGAGAATGTTGCCAATACAACCTCTACCAAACAAATGGAATGGGGGTATGCCATACTAAAACTGAGCGCAACTGATGGCACACAGAATATTGCCATCAGTAACTGTAACGTTACATTAAACAAAGCCAATACTGCTTCGGTTGGTATTTATGGAGGAAACCATTTAGCCACTTCAACAACGCAATTAACTCCAACTTCAGCAGCGGGTACCAATATAAATATCAAAATAAACGGCTGCACGGTTGCTAATTGTTATAATCCAATTTCCATTAAAGGGTACACAACTTCATCTACCTATTACGATTTCGGATTAGAAATAGGGACAACCACAGGCAATACAATTACAAACTTTGGAGGATTTTCAGTAGATGCCATGGGTATAAATGTAGATGGGCAAACATCTGCTGCTATTGAAAATAATTCAATTATTGGAGGATCGGGGAACACATGGGATGTATATGGTGTACATATTAATGTGTCCTGTAACGGTGATTTGAAAATAAATGCCAACACTATTTCTGTTTCATCAAATAGCCCATCATATAATCTTTATGGAATATTATGTAATGCTCCTTTCAGTACTTTAGCAGTAACAAACAACATAATACAAAACTGTAACTTTGCAACGGCAACAAGTGGATCCTTTATAGGCATTTTTGTTTATGAATTTTATGCAGCAGGAACTGTAACTACAACCGGGAACACTATTTCGGGCACTACCTATAGTGCTCCTGGCTTAACCGGTGGAGGTTTTTTCTATGGAATTAAACAAGGCGGAACTATAAATGTATCTATTCTAAGTTCCAATGTCATTACTAACAATTGTGAGTTCGGTTATGCAAGTGGAAATTTTTATGGTATAGCAATGGATAATGCAAATACCGTAAGAATAACTGATAATTTCATATATAACAATACGATAAGTTCCTCGGGTACTTCGGGTTCGATTTATGGTATTTACGCAGATGGCGACGGAATGTATGGCAAAACAATATCAGGTAATAGTATTTATTCAAATTCAGCAGTTGCGTCTGTGTATGGAATTTATCAATCAAGTGGTTCAACAAAAATCTTTAAAAACAAAATCTACGATTTAAAATCTACTAAAGATGTTGGCAAAGTGTATGGTATGTATTTGGACTTTGGATCAGGAGTGGATATTTATAATAATCTGATAGGCGATTTACGAGCTCCTATCAGAAATCAATCTGATATTACGCCTTCTGTTACAGGTATTTACATAAATGAAGCAACACCGATAAATGTCTTTTACAATACTGTAAACTTAAACGCAAATAGTACTGGAACAAACTTTGGTACAGCTACCATTTATGCGTCAACAACGGCTAAGGTTGATTTACAAAACAACATTTTAACAAACACATCAACAGCCAATGGAGCAGGAAAAACATCAGTATATCAACGATCGGCTGCAACTCTAAATAACTATGCTTCCACATCAAACAACAACTTGTTGTATGCAGGTACGCCCAGTGCAACAAATCTAATTATGTACGATGGTGCGAATGCCTATCAAACACTTGCAGACTACAAAATAGCTGTAGGACCAACTCGTGAGGGATCATCTATTTCCGAAAATCCGGTATGGCTAAGTACCACTGGTTCTGATGCCACTTACTTGCATATCGACCCAACACGAGCCACACTTATAGAAAGTGGCGGGGCTGCTATAGATGCTTATACCGATGACTTTGATGGAAATACTCGAAATACAAGTAAGCCAGATATAGGAGCAGATGAGTTTACTGGTGCTCGTCCTGCTATTAACACGCCTTCGCCAACCAGTTTAAGTAGTTTCGCCACGGTTATTAATACCGTATCTTCTTCGCAAACATTTACGGTCGGTGGTTCGCTTATTGACGATTTATTAATTACTGCACCTACTGGTTTTGAAGTTAGAATAAATGGAATAGGAACGTTTGGTTCATCTCTGACCATTACACCAATTTCCGGAGTGATTTCCACAAGAACCATTGAAGTAAGGATGGCTACTTCAGCATTGACTGGTTCACCTTCGGGCAATGTGATTTGTTCGTCGACAGGAGCTACTTCTCAAAATGTGGCTGTAAGTGGGACGGTAAATGTGCCTGAACCAACTGTAACAGGCAATTCTCCTACAAATGGTACAACTGTCGGAGGAACATCGGTAGTAATTACGGGAACAAACCTTACAGCTGCAACAGCCGTAAAATTTGGTTCAACCAATGCAACCAGTTACACGGTTAATTCGCCCACACAAATTACAGCTGTTTCACCTGCAGGAACCGGAACAGTAGATATTACGGTTACAACAACCGGTGGAACCAGTGCGACAAGTAGTGTTGATCAGTTTACGTATGTTGCACCACCAAACGTTACCACTACTGTTGCCGGCAGTATTACTACCACCGGCGCAACGCTGAATGGTTCGGTAAATGCAAACAATGCCAGCACAGCAGTTACGTTTGACTATGGTTTGACAACATCTTATGGAACAACTGTAACAGCAACGCAAAGTCCGCTTTCTGGAACAACGACAACACCGGTGACTATTGTAATTTCTAGCTTAGTACCTAACACCACCTATCATTACAGGGTAAATGGAGTAAACGCAGGCGGAACAACCAATGGAACAGACCTTACATTTACTACTAGCGCAGCTGCACCTTCGGTAACTACTGCGGCTGCAAGCTCTATTACTACTACCGGAGCAACACTCAATGGTACGGTAAATGCAAACAATGCCAGCACTGCAGTTACGTTTGAATATGGATTGACAACAAGTTATGGAACTACTGTTACAGCTAGTCAAAGTCCGGTTACAGGAACAACGACCACGGCGGTTAGTTATGTCCTTTCTGGTTTAGTGCCTAACACCACGTATCATTACCGAGTAAATGGAGTAAATACCGGTGGAACGACCAACGGAACAGACCTTACATTTACTACAACGGCAGCACCACCAACC
>Ga0302215_10003044_pt1 | contig 11363 bp, 8 predicted proteins | sample II_Fen_N3_1_FD_194580 | JGI IMG/M metagenome (GOLD analysis project Ga0302215, IMG submission 194580) | Peat permafrost microbial communities from Stordalen Mire near Abisko, Sweden - II_Fen_N3_1 | ecosystem: Environmental > Terrestrial > Soil > Wetlands > Permafrost | place: Sweden: Abisko... | reverse complement strand
GATTCTGTTTCGGTTGTTTCTTCTACTGTGTCAGTGTCTTCAGCTATTTCGTCTACTGATTCTTCGACTTCATCACAGTGTTTGCAACAATTCTTTTTGACTTCTTTAGTCTCTTTTTTGTGGCAACTTTTTTTGATTTCTTCAACTTTTTCTTCGGCTTGATTCTTTTCATCAACCGTAGTTTTTAGTTCTTCTGCCAAGGCAACTTTTTCATTATTCAAATTAGAAACCATTTTTTTTGCCACTTCAAGCTGAGCTTGTTTTACATTTCTGTAATTGGTTTCCACTCTGTCGTGTTCACGTTTTGATTGTCCTGCCATTTTCAAGAAACCAACACCGACTAGAATCCATACGGAATTCGCTAACGCAATTCTACCCGCTTTAGCAATCGCAGGATTACCCTCTGAGAATTCAGCGATGGTTTTCACCAATTTCGGCAATGTTTCTTTGCTGAATTTTGATTCGTTTATTAATCGTCTCGTTTTTACTAGTGATCTTTTTGCTTCATAAACTCTATCAGGGTGTTTTGCATTGTTATTTTTTGCTAATCTGTTAAGTCCAAGGATTCCTAGGGTTCCTCCTACCAGAATAGCTGTAAGATCTGTTAAGAAAGAAGTCGCAGGATTTTCCCTGTCAAATTTTTTCATGTTAGGTGAATTTCTTTGGATAGATCTTTTAACTATTGTGTAAAGCTCGATTGCAGAAAGGCTCACAGCCCAAAAACCGGCCGTTACAGATGCATGCGCCAATCTTGTGCTTAACTTTGTTTTTCTCAAAGCAACTACTGCTTCATCGCTTAATTTGCTGCTTCTCTTCACCAAAACCGCACTCGCGATAGTATCTACTATCGGAATTGCATAAAACGTTCTTAAAAGAGAATTTTTGTTCTTCTTTTCTTGTTTTTTGTCTCGCCCGCTAACATAAGAAATCATTCGAACTTGGCTATCGTTCATATTCACAAATGCGGTTGCTTTATCCATAGCTATAGCTGACTTAAAATTAACATCAGATTTAGTATTTGCTATTGATTGTACTTGCATTTAGACCACTCCACGTTCTAGGGGCTACACACCATTCATCGCCTATTGATTATACAATAGTAAAGGACAAAAGTAAATATAGTTGCTAGTTTAGTAGTATAAGGTAATAAATCTTTACAAGCAATTTTTTTGGGGTTAAACTGTTGGAATGAAAAGATTTTTTATAAAAACAATGGGATGTAAATCGAACCAACTTGAAGGTTCTTTAATAGAAGAAAATTTGATAAAAAACGGATTTGAAAGAGTTTTGAAAATCGAAGAAGCTGAGTTTTTTATTTTGAATTCCTGCACCGTCACGCACAAAAGTGACAGTGAAGCTTTTAATATCCTTCGACACTCAAAACGAAAAAATCCTGAAATCAAAAACATTTTGACTGGTTGTATTGCACAGGTTGAAAAGGCAAAATTACTCGAAAATCCTGATGTAGACATAGTTTTGGGAAATGACGAAAAACTAAATATTTCATCATTTTTGGATGTTTCATTCTCTGTGGGAGAAATTGAAAATCTGAGTTCTTTCCATGATGCACTTTTAACCGATACAAAAAAAACTCGTGCGAGCCTCAAAATCCAAGACGGATGCGACAATCGTTGTTCGTATTGCATAATTCCATTTGCACGCGGGAAAAACAGAAGCGCGGATTTGGATTTTATATTGGAACAGATAAAAATTTATGAAGAAAAAGGATTCCATGAAATTGTCTTGACTGGGATTCACATCGGACAGTGGGGGCTCGATTTTGAGGATAAGAAAAATCTCTTGACGTTGCTAAAAGCAATAGAGGAAAAAACGACAATTTCGAGATTCCGTTTGGGCTCTTTGAACCCGCTAGAATTCGATGATGAGATACTTGATTTCTTGCAAAAATCAAAGAAATTCTGTCCGCATTTTCATCTTTCCCTTCAATCGATGTGCAACAAGACATTGAAAGCCATGAATAGGCATTATACAGTCGAGAAGGCTCTTGAACTTATCGAAAAAATATCTGAAAGATTCACTCTTCCGTTTATCGGAAGCGACATTATAGCTGGATTTGCAGGCGAAAGCGAAGAGGATTTTAGAACCACAATAGAAAATTTAAAAAAATCAAAGCTAACGCAAATCCATACTTTCCCTTACTCGATAAGAAAAGGGACGGCTGCAGAGAAGTTTGAAAATCATCTTGATGCTTTGACTAAAACTGAGAGAGCGACAATAATCAAAGAAATTTCGTCCCAAAAACATATTGAGTTTCTTCATCAAAATTTGGGAAGTGTACAAGAAGTTTTAATCGAAAAAAACCTTGATCCGAAAACAGGCTTTTTCAAAGGGGTTACGAGAAACTATATAAACGTTCTAGTCGAGCCACCGCTTCCTAGAATTGATTATGATTCGGTCATGAATACGGTTCAAAAAGTTAAGATTACAAAAATCTATCCGGTTGTTGGAGAGTTTTTAATACATCCAAGCGGGAAGAATTAATGCAAGTTTGTGGAATATGTCATCCAGCATCTTTTTGAATTTATTTTTATAATGCGTTTTTGTTTGTTTTATATCCACAGTCTGCAACAAAATTTTGTATGAATCTTGTGTCTTCATAACGTAAATTTCTGCTGTTATTTCTTTTGGTTTTTTGTCTTCATTCGCTTTTATTTTCTCTGTCTTGATTACAACAAGAGGCGACTCAGATTTAGGTTTTAGCACAGATTTACTGTCGACAATCTGTTGGAAGTAATCATCAATTACTTCGCCCTTATCTTTGAATACCACTTCGAGGTATAGAGAATCGATGTTACGCCTTGAAACATTTTTAACTTGGAGTTCTATTTGTGCCGAATATTTTTTAGTCCAATGGTTAACCTTAATTTTCCCCAATACAGAATCCAATTTGAGGTCTTCGACGGAAAGAATATTGGTTCTAGAGTATTCTTTAAGGGTTCTTATTTTATAATCATACAATTTTGCTTGTGAGAAGTCACCTTTTGCTTGGGCATCATTAGACAGAGTAAACAAGAACGCAGTGTAGGTTCCGTAATTTATTATTCCCGGCTCTCTTTTGTAAACTTCTTCAAAATATTGGTATGCGCGATTCGGGTCGCTGTTCATCAGAAGTAAAGCCAATCTGTACTTAAGAATAGGCGCGTCGATTATTCCAAGAGCCATTTGCAACGAGTTTATAGCGTCTTCGATCTGCATTGCATTAACATATTGATCTGCCTGATAAACGTATGCAGATGCTAAACTGTTTTCTACTTGCTGGGTCTTATCAGATTTTATAGCGTTGTAGTAAAGCAGCGATTTTTGGTATTTTAATGCGGCAGTTTCGTAGTCGCCCAAGTTATAATATTTGTCACCGAGTTTGTTGAAAATATCTGCCTTGAATGTGATTAATCTTTTGTCGGGTTGTTCGTCGATGCTGTTCATAAGTGCTTCTGCTTCGTCGAGTCGATTCAGTCTTAGATAAAACAGTGCAAGTCTGTAATATGGTTTGTATTCACCAAACGGCACTTTTTCAATTGCCAGTTTGAACTCTTCTTCAGCCTGTTTAAGGTTATTTTCCATTTCGTACAGTATGCCCAATTTATAGTTGAATTTATAATCTTTCGGGTACTGTGTTTCGAGGAAAAGATTTTTATCAATCATAATACCAATTAGCTGGTAATCTATGGCATCATCATCTTGAGGCTTGGCATTTTCTTCTTTGTAAACTTGGTGTTGAATAACGCCAAGAAGGACCAAAACAAGAACGAATGCGAAAAGCATCGTTAAAAATATTGTTTTTAGGTATTCAAGAACTGTATCTCTAGTCATCACTTTCCTGTATTGATATGGACTCTATGCCTTTTATGTTTTGAAATTTTTTGTATAATGATTGCATTGGCTTTTTGCCGTTGAAATCTATTATTGCTTCAATGCTGGTTAAGCTGTCATCGTTAAAATTAGATTTTTTCGATATTTCATGCATATAATCAAAATTTTCCACCATGAAATTGTGGATGCTTTCTGCATCTTCATCTTTGCAAGAAGCTGTTATTTTTAGCCGTTTTACGTTTTTCGTACTTTTAACAAGAACATCTTTTTCAAACAATCTAATAAGTACAAGCACGCCAACGCTTGAGATGGTTGTAATAAAAGCAATATCAAGCATCCCTGTCCCACAAGACATTCCGATACTTGCTGCTACCCAAAGAGTTGCCGCGGTCGTTAGTCCGTAGACTGAAGAACCATGTCTTAAAACTGTACCACCACCTATGAAACCGATACCGGTAAGGATTTGTGCTGCAATTCTTGCAGGGTCACCGTAAGCTTGAGGGTGGGTTTGGTCAACCGCCATAGGGAAGGCATATATGGAAAGGATTGTGAACACACAAGAGCCCAAGCAGACAAGAATATGAGTTCTTAGCCCGGCATGTTTATTTGTCATTTCTCTTTCGATGCCTATTCCAAAACCAAACAATATTGCAGCAGCTGTTCTTGTTAAAATCAATAAATGAAAGTTTAAATCATGCATTTCTTAATCACCTTATTTTGCTTTTCGGATCCAACACATCTCTTATTGTATCACCTATTAGATTAAATGATAAGACCGCAACAAAAATTAAAAAACCGGGAGTCAAAAGCCAAGGTCTGTAAAGTATATTTATGTACTCTTGGGCTTCTTTCAGCATATTCCCCCAACTTGCGTCAGGCTGTTGAATACCTAGCCCCAAGAAGCTTAAGCCAGATTCTGCAAGGATATAGGAAGGGACGCTGAGCGTCATTGCTACAATTACGTAACTCGTTGTCTGTGGCAAAATATGTTTGATGATAATTCTCAATTTAGACGCTCCGATAGATTGAGCAGATTGAACGAATTCTTGTGTTTTGATTGACAAAACCATGCCTCGCACGACTCTGGCAAAACCAGCCCAGCCGATAAGTGCCAAGATTACCACTATCAGCATGAACCTTTGAATGCTTGTCATATTTGAAGGCAAAATTGCTGCTAAAATTATCAAAAGATAAAAACTAGGGATGGACATGACTGCTTCGGCAAATCTCATCATAAGCGTGTCGACTTTCCCGCCGAAGTAACCGGAAATTCCGCCGTACAGCAAGCCTATCGGGAAGAGTACAAAGAGAGCCAAGAATCCTATGGTCATTGAAATTCTTCCGCCAAAGAGTATTCTTGAGAAAACGTCACGTCCGTTGATGTCTGTGCCAAGCAAGTATAATCGCCCAGCGGAGCTTGCTCCGCGTGTTCCAACTTCAGGTTCCACTCCTATAAGATGTCTTGACGAAGGGATTATCCCCAAAAATTTGTATTTGTCTCCGCGAGGAAGCAGTTTTATAAAATACTTTTGGCTTCTGTCTAATTTGTAATCTACCTGCATCGCCCCAGCGTCGTATTCTCGTTTGTAATTGTAAGTGTACGGCCAAGAGAATTTCCCCTGTTCGTTTATGGTGAAAATCTTTGAAGGCGGAGCGTAAGACTGATTTCTGTCAGAAAAATCCTTGGAATAAGGTGCGATAATGTCTGCAAACAGTAATGAAAAATAAATTACAAACAGCACAAGGAGTGCAATCAACGTAAATTTGTCACGCGTTATTTGCTTAAGTACTGATACATTTATATTTTTGTATTCGTCTGCCATTTTATCCTTTTATGCTTTTACCCTTATTCGAGGGTCTGTTATTATCAATAGAATATCCGCGATTAAATTACCTGCAATCAGCATAACCGCTCCCATCATTAAAGACGCCATAACAAGGTTTATGTCTGATTTTAAAACCGCTTCTAAAACCAATCGTCCGAGTCCAGGGTATTGGAACACATATTCTGTCAATGCCGCGCCACTTAGTAGAGATGCGAATTCGAATCCGAGCATTGTTATCATCGGATTAAGCGCGTTTCTCAGTGCGTGTTTGTAAACTACTTTGAATTCGCTCAAGCCTTTTGCTCTCGCAAATTTTACATAGTCGCTGTCTAAAACGTCAAGCAGGTTTGCTCTCATTTGGCGTTGAAGCCCAGCGAGTGAGATTGTGAACAGGACCGTTGTCGGCAAAATCAGGTGGTGCGTTATGTCCCAAACTTTGCCCCCAAAGTTCATATCGTTGAAATTGTAGCTGGTAAGTCCGCCAACCGGGAACCAACCTGTTTTTACAGCAAAAATCAATAATAAAATCGCAAAGAAGAACGACGGGATTGCCATCCCGATACTGGTTAAGACCGTCAGCATCCTATCCAGAGGCGTCTTCCACCTTATGGCGGCAAGAATCCCCAGAGGAACCCCTACAATCCACGTTAATAGAATTACTATTGCGGTCAAAAGCAGAGTGTTTGGAATGCGCTCTTTTAATTTAGCAGCAACGCTTTCTCCTGTGGAGCAAACACCCAAGTCGCCTTGTACGAAAGCCTTTGCCCAACGAACGTATTGCACGTATATCGGTTTATCAAGTCCTAGTCTCTGAGTTTCTTTCTGCAAAGTCTCTTTTGAGATGGATGGGTTGAGTTTTAGTTCTGCAAGGGGGTCAACTGGGCTCAATCTTATTATAAAAAAGCTTATCAAAGATACCAAAATCAGTAATGGTATCGTTTGAAGTATTCTTTTTAGTATGTAGATTAGTAGTTGCACTTATTTTCCTTTTATGTAAATTTCATCCATATTGTACGTTACTCCTGCCAATGGCGATGGGAAGATATTGCCGAATTTTTTTCGAATAGCCGTTACTCTAATAGGTGAGTACAAGTAAATAATCGGTTTCTCATCATATATTATCTGCTGATATTGGTCGTAGAGTTTTTTTCTGTCTTTAAATGTTATTTTCAAAGAAGCTTCGTCGATTATTTTATCGAGTTTAGCCTCCCAATCGTATCTGTCATTGGCGGTTGTCTGGTTAGTTTCGCTTGGGCGTTGATTAAATAGGTGTAATGAACCTGAAGAGTACCATACGTTTTTGCCGTTGTGAGGTTCAAGAGGTGTGCCTGTCAGCCCCATTATAACCAAATCCCAGTCGTAAGAGTTTACGAGCTTGTTCACAAGCGAGTTGAATTCGACGGGTTTGAAGTTGACCTTCATCCCTAAATCTTCCAAGTCCTGTTTGACCATAACCCCGATTGCTTCGCGTTCGGTGTTTCCTGCGTTAGTGTAAAGGTCAAATTCGACTTTGTTGTTGTTTTTATCGTAAAGTGTTCCGTTTTTCAAATAAAATCCCGATTTTTTCAGGTACTCTTGAGCTTTTTTTAAGTCTTTCGGATGCCCGCCAGCCAAACTTTTATTTAGATAGATTGAATTGAGGCTTTCAGACGTGAACAGTGGCGATGCCAAGCCGTTTGCGACGTTGTTCACCATACTTTGTCTATCGAGTGCCCAATCGATTGCGTATCTGAAGTTTTTGTCGTTGAACCAAGCCTGTTTTTTCTTTGGAACGTAATATTTGCCTTGGGCGTTTTTGCGATTATTCATATTTATCGTGACAAACATTGTCCCGGTGTCCGGTCCGATGTTGTATATTTTAAAGTTCGATTTTTCTTCTCGTTTTTTGTATCTGCCGACATTTGAGCCGCGAAGGGCAATTACGTCCAATTCGCCCGCTTCAAATTTTAGTATTTCGTTGTTTAAGTCCCCGACGATTAAATAAATCACCCTGTCAAGGTAAGGAAGCTTTTTGTTTTTTAAATTTATTTCGTAGTAATTAGGGTTTCTTTCAAACACAATTCTTTGCGCAGGAACGTATTCTTTAAGCTTGAAAGCTCCGCTTATTACGAATTTTTTTGGAGGGGTGGTCGTTGACCAGAATGAGTCGAAATATTTCGCGCCTTTTTTTACAGCGGGTTCAAAGATGTGTTTCGGCGCAATTGAAGCGGACAAAATTCTCAAAAACGGCGCAAAAGGTTTTATTGTTGTGAATTTTACGGTGGAGTCGTCGACTTTTTCTACCTTAGGAAGCTGTCCGTCTATTACGACAGAATCGCGAGTAGAGGTGTTGCCGAGTCCTTTTAAGATGATTTCGTTCCAAGTGAAAACAACGTCATCAGCGGTTATTGGTTTTCCGTCAGACCATGTGATTCCGTGTCTCAAATGAAATGTATAAGTTTTTCCGTCAGGTGAAATTTCGTATGATTTGGCAAGTTTTGGGATTACCGCGCCAGTGTCTGGCTTGGTTGAGACCAAGCCGTCAAACATCATCTCAGCCATAGTTGCAGAGGTCGCGTCTTTTGTATTGAACGGGTTAAACGTTTTAGGGCCTTCTCCGATAGTTGAAGAAACTAATGCTCCGCCGAATTTTCCAACAGGAGCCTGGCTTTGCATATAATCAATGCCGTTTATCGTTACGGTTTTTGAAACTGGCGGGAAATCAACTTTTTGTAGAACTTCACATGTTTTACATTTTACTGTTTGCAATTCGGGCATATCCACATTGATGCAGGATTTCATCGCAAACAAAACTAATATAATTATTAATGCAAAATAAATGACTTTCTTCATGTTTAATAAATTAACATAAAAAAACAGATTTTAAACCTACACAAATGGTTTAATTTAAGGCTTATCTGATGTATTAAACAAATTAATTTTTATCAGATATTTCATTTTTGATTTTTATAAACGTATAAGCGTTGAAATCCATTGAACCGTAAATTACTTTTACTCTTTGCTCGTTATATGGAAGCAGTTTTACAAAATTCATTGCTTTTTCGTCAAAATCGTTGTTTGTTTCTATTGCTGGAACCCTTGCCACAAGCGTGGATGACTGGTAAAAATCCAAAAAGATTTCATCTTTCTTTTTTTCTCCGACAATTTTGTAGTGCCCCATCGGAATTTCTGTCCCGTCCCCGTTTGTTAGGCACAAAGGAACGCCTAAGAGAAGATTTTTGGCAGCAGTTTCGCCTATGTAATCGCCGTTGTTTTCTTCGTTAAAATTTTTGCCTTTGAAAGGTTTGTTTATTTTCTTTTTTTTGTTTTGTTTTGCTTTTACGGCATTCAGGGTCTTTTGAAATTCTTCGTCTGTGATTTGTTTTTGCCCCACAAATCCGTTTTCAATCGTTTTTGTGTATTGCATTGTGTCCTCAATCCCGCCGTAGCCACCAGATACGTCACTAGGTTCGTCTGCAATCGTAGGCAAAGCGTTTAACAACAATATAGAAACTAAAATAAAAAAAATCTTTTTCATACCTTATATTTTAATCCCTTTTCCTGAAAAGTAAAGGGGGACAATGTTAAGCAAAAGGAGACCACTGCACGGCTCTAAAAAGCTCATTTTTTAGGCGTGCAGTGAGTCGACCTTGCAAAAGTGAGAAATGGCGGGAAATCACACTTTCTCGCCATTTTGACACTAGCCGATGGAGACGTAGGACGAGACTAAATTAGCTAAAATTTCTTGTTTTTGGGCGAGTGCCTCAGTCTCAAAAGTAAAATATAAAAATTCTTCTTTTCTTTTGCCTAAAAACATTGTATAATTATATAGTCAAAGGAAGGGCTGCATGAACGATTTTATATTTGTATTTTTAACTATTTCAGTTGTTACCGGGTTAATCTACTTTTTGTATATGATTATGATGGGTTCTCAGGGGAATAAAAATGATGATGCTGAACTTCAAATCACATCTCAGGACCTTCTTGAGCAGCTTAAAATTTTGTATAAACAAAAAAAATATAATATAGTTGAGAGTCTATCAAAAAAATATCTTGAAAAAAAACCCAATGACGATTTGATTAGAATTGTCTTAACTCATGTTCTTTTTGATGTTAAAAGAGTTTATGAAGCAATAGACCAGCTGAAAATAATCCTAAAACACAATCCAAAAAATGTAGATATGCAAATATTTCTTGCTAACTGCTATATGGAAGTCCAAAAGCCTATGAAGGCGATAGCAATATTCCAAGAGATATTAGAGGGTGATTCTAGTAATGTAGTTGCGATAAAAGAACTTGCTAGACTGCTTTTTACAACAAATCAAAAACTTTCTGCTATTAAAATGTACAAAAGATTAGAAGAATTTATTTATAATAATCCTGAAAAGATTGCGGTAAAAAGAATCATTGCTGAGATTTATGTCGAATTCAGAGAGTATGATAATGCGATTGAAGAATACAAAGGCTGTCTCGAAATTTATCCCGATGATGTAGCAGTCAAAAAACGTTTGATTGAATTATATAAATTATCTTCTGATTTAGACTCTGTAATTGAGTACGCAGACGACATGCTTTTAACCGTGACTGCTGAGTCCGATATTTTATGGGTATTAAACGTTCTTATGGAAACATACACTACCATGCAAGATTATGAAAAAGCTATGGAATACGCAAATCTGTTGAAAGAAAATCCTTTGTCGAATCAAGAGTTATTGGGTGAAGATATTGCTGTGATTTTGTTGAAAAAAGGCGAAGTTGAAGACTGTATAAAAATGTTGAAGGAACTTATCGAAGAAAATCCTTCCAACGTTGATCTTAAAAAATCACTGTCTAAGGCGTACGAAGAAAATCTAGACTTTGAAGCAGCAGTAGATACCTACAAGATTATTCTTGATGAAGTCGAAGCTAGAAAAGTCGAACAGGTTCATAGAGAAATGAGCGATTTATATGCAAATTGGGCTATGTATTTATTCTCTCAAAACGACAGTGAACGTTGTTTTAAAAAGTTTGCAATCTCTCTGGAATACAATCCGAAAAATCCTAAAACATTTTATTTGATCGGAAACGTGAATCAATTAATCAAAAACTTTAACGAGTCAATTTCTCAGTATAAAAAGGCAATCGAATTGGATGGCAAAAATGCTGATTTTTACTATGCCCTTGCTCAGAGCTACGAAGCAATTGACAGTATTTATGACCAGAAAAAAGCTCTTCTTGAAGCAGTGAGCTATGATCCGAGCAATGCAAAAGCCTATTATCAAATAGGCGTAATTTTTTCTTCGCAAAACGATCCTGCCAGTGCCGTTACCAATCTTAGAAAAGCGATCGAATTGGATGCTAACTACGTTGAGCCGAAGCATAAATTGGCACTCATTTTGGAGCACATGGGGCAGAAGGAAGAAGCAGTAGACCTCTATGAGCGTATATTAAAACTTCAGCCTGATAATCAGGAAATTATTAATAATTTAAATATGCTTAAATAATTTATCCGCGAAGAACTGGAACGCCGTTAAATTCAAATAACGGTTTTTCTGCGTTGAAGTTTGAGTTTTCGTTTTGTTCGCTCAATTTTTTAGCTAAAACAGCACCAACAAGAGCTTCTAAATGTGCCATCGGCATCATGTTAGACATCAAGTTGAATCCGTGTTTCATTCTTAGCGCGCTCTGTAACGCCTTACAATCAGCTGGAGAACGCTCTTTGAAGCTTGAGTCTAATCTTAAAGCTTG
>Ga0302215_10003043_pt1 | contig 11364 bp, 11 predicted proteins | sample II_Fen_N3_1_FD_194580 | JGI IMG/M metagenome (GOLD analysis project Ga0302215, IMG submission 194580) | Peat permafrost microbial communities from Stordalen Mire near Abisko, Sweden - II_Fen_N3_1 | ecosystem: Environmental > Terrestrial > Soil > Wetlands > Permafrost | place: Sweden: Abisko... | reverse complement strand
TCTAAATAATTTCCCTATTTAATAAGCTAATAAATATGAATTTATGCAATTTAATATACTTCATTTTGTAATTTCTGGCAAGACTCGACTTTTTTCTTGAATTAACACCATAGATAGTAGTAAATATCCGATACCTAGCGGATGATCAAGATATGGTGTAAAAAAATTAACTATTACTAGAACTAAAATTCCTAAACTTAAAATACCAGCTAAAATATTATTTTGGCGCCATTTTAGTAGACCCTGATAAACAGAAATAAAAATAAATACTAAATATGACAATAAACCAAGTAAACCTAATTTTAACCATAAAGCTAGGTAACCCCATTCAAAAGCATAGGTAGTATATTCACCATCGGGATTAGTTTGCAAAACTCTTGGATCACTGCTCTTATAAGTTATAGTTTTCCCATAGCCAAAACCAATGATAGGGCTCTTAATAATTTCATGCCATAAGACTGGCAACAATGACCAACGTGAAGCCACGGCCGCCTCACCAGAGTCTAAACTAACTCGATTAATAAAAGAGTCAGCCGAAAAAGAACCTGGTTTAGGAATTGGGAAAAAAACGATAAACAGAATAAGAATAATAGCTGCCAGAAATCCGCCACTGATTATAAATATTTTTGACCATAATTTTTTCCAGCCAAAAAATATTAATTGCAATAATAGACCACCGGCCAAAACTATTATAATTGCTAACCAAAAACTTCGAGACATTGATAATAAACAAGCACTCCAAGCTAAAGTAATAAGTAACCAAGTACTCATTTTTTTGATATTTAAAAATGGTAACATTGCCAAAGCAATGGCTGAATAAATTTGTGATTGAATAAATATTCGTGGCCAAGAACCAAGAGTTGGCGTAATTTCAGCCACACCAGTACGTCTCAACCATAAGTATAAATCAGAAATTATTGTTAAGTTATGAGTGAATATATATAAAATAATGAGTGTTTCTAAGCCAAGCCATAAAAAAGCGGCTACTACCACGCTTAACAAGCGTTCATAAACAATTAACTTAGCATCCTTGTAAACAAAAATAATTGGAAAGAATAATAAGAAAAACAACCAAGCATTAAAATCAGAAAAAATATTGGCGTAACTATTATGGTATCCTAAAGCAACCAATAAAGAACCTACTACAAAAAAGGCTAATACTGCTAAATATCGCCAAGGCTTAAATTCTTTAATTTGTTTTATTATTTTTAATCTTTCCTCTTTGTTCAATAGTTTAATTAAATAAAAAAACATGATAATAGCAAAAATTATCATGCGAATTGAAACTGGCCCTAATTCAAATAAATGGCCTTTAGAGCCAATAATTAATTCCGTAAAAAGGATAAGTAAACCATTTTCTAAATTTTTATAAGTTAAAAATAAAGTAATTAATGTAATTATGATCGCACCGACAATTTTAATTGGAGCATAAAAATAAGCTCCAAAAGAAATGAGCTCAGTCAAAGCAATGACTCCTAAAATTAAGGCAATGTTTTTATTAATTAGCTTCATTATAATTGATGCTTGGCATAAATTACGGCCATAGCTGCTTTATATTTTTTAACGGCTGGTAAGAATGGGAATATTTTGTAAGAAAAAGATGGTAGCCAAGAACTAATTGTACCACCTGGAGCAACAGTAAATAAAAATTCATCAACAAAAATACCAACTTTATTATTTTCTAACATTGTTAACCATAAATCCCAGTCTTGAAATTTTTTAATACTCTCGTCCCAAGCAACGCTTGGAAAATCATTACGACGAATTAAAGCCATGGTATGAATATATGGTTCTTTTCTAAGTAAATCAGCATCAAAAACGCGTCCTTTAAATAATTTACGACCCCATTTAAAAGATGGGTAAGCATAACTTACTTCTGGGTTAGCCATTAAAGTATTTAGTAAAGTTTCTAAAGCTTGTGGTTCTAAAACAGCATCAGCATCACAGAAAAATAAAAAGTCACCTTTAGATTCTCTAAAACCATGATTACGAGCAGCGGGTGCTCCTTGGTTTTTTTGATTGATAAAATAAAAACTAAGTTCACTTTGGTTGGTTGCTAAAAAATCCATAAAAGTTTTTTCTGGATTATCGATTGAGCCATCATTAACAATAATTACCTCGAAATCGCGGTAACTTTGTTTATTTAAACTAATAAGAGTTTGTTTTAATTTTTCCGCTTGATTAAAAACGGGGATAATTACAGAAATCATAGATTCTCATATAATTTTTTAATTTGACTACTCCATAGGAAATCGCGCAAAACTCTTTCTCTGCCAGTCGTTCCTAAAGATAGTCTTTTCTCGGGACTATTAACTAATAATTTAATAGCATCAGCTATCTCACTAATATTTTCTGGGTCAATCAACAATCCAGTTTCATTATTTACAACTGCATCGCTAACACCACCAGAATTACCAGCAATTACTGGTTTACCGTAAAGATTGGCCTCCAAATAAACGATGCCAAAGCCTTCAAAATCGCCATTAATCGCTCGAGCCGGCATTACGAATATATCACATAAATCTAAAAACGACCATTTTTCTAAGTCACTAACTTCGCCAGTAAAAGTTACCTTAACATTTTCAGTGCCAGCTAGTTCTTTAAGGTAATAATCAGCTTCACCAGTCCCAGCTACTAGATAACAAATTTTATCTTGTGTCTCTTTATCTAAAGAAGCGATGGCACGAATCGTCATATCAACTCCTTTACGTTTTACTAAACGTCCCAAACTAAGCAAAGTAACTTTATCTTTAGTTTGATATTTCTCTTGAAGTAAAGGTGTAATATTTTCTAAGCGATTAATTGAAGTATCATCGATTCCGGGGTTAATAATAATTATTTTAGCGGCTAAATCTGGCTTCCATTCTTTAACTAATGAGGCAACATAAGAATTGGCACAAATAATCTTTTTAGCTTTTGTTAAACTTAAAAACATTAAAAACTTTTTTCGTGGTTTTTTCATGGCAAAAGTAAAATCCATTCCATGTAAAAAAACCCCATAATCATAAGGTTTTAATAAATATCTTAAATAAGCCACGGTGCCTAATGGTAAAACTTGGCCGATTAAAACAAAAGTTTTGGCATCTTTTTTAAGAGTAGTATTTAATTTAGATAAAGCCAAAAGCCAGTGACTTTTATGATTTATTACTTCAATTCCCTCTCTATCTGGCCAATGTTTAACTAGATGACCGTAATAATTGGCCACTCCGCCTTTAAATGGTGGATATTCTAGAGTCAGTAATAAACTTTTCATAAACTAACGTTTAAAAGATAAATAAATACTTTTAATATCATCCTTCTTAAATCCGCCAACTAGGTAAAGGAAAATAAAATATAAAACACCACCCAAAATAGTAGCAAATAGAATTGGCATATAAACTTTGCCATAATAAACAATCATGGTCATAACAGCCGCCGCCCATAGAGATTTACCAAGAGTTACTAAATTTTTACGTGGCTTGTAATCAATAATTTTTTTAGCTTCCAAAATACCCAAAACAAACATAATGGCGTTAGTAAATAATACTGTGATACTAGCACCTACAGCTTGAAAACGAGGAATAAGTAAGAAATTAGCAATTACGCTAGTGACTGTCACAATCGCCATAAAAGATAAATTACGTCTTTGTCTATCACAGGCATTAAGTAAGGAACCAATTGGAAAATTAACAAAGATAAAGAATAGAGCCAAAATAGAAATTCTAAGTGGCCACAAAGCCTCATCGCCCGCCTTAAATAAATCAATTATTTTATCGTCTAAAGCGATAACACCGCCAATAATTGGTAGTGATATCATGATTAAATAATTCATTGCTCGTTCAAAAGACTTAACTAATTGTTCTTTATTATCAATCCAATAAGAACTCATCGCTGGATAAAGTGAAGCCGTAAAGGCCATTGGTAAAAATTGTAAAGCAAAAATAATCTTAAAAGCAATTTGATAAACACCAACTTGATGATAGTTAGCTAAAACACCAATCATCACTGAATCAAGATAAAGGTATAAGCGTTGAAAAATTGCAAATAAAGCAAAGGGCCAAGAAATATCAAAAATTTTCTTAATAAAAGATTTCTGATAAATTAATTTCCATTTTAAATTTAAGCGATAACGAACAATTAAAATACTGTAAACAAAATTATAAATACTAGCGACCGCTAAAACTGCCATCGCCGCTCTAACACCTAAATGCATCCATAAAGCTAAATAACCTAAAACTAAAACGATTAGTTGAAAGATAACTGATGAAATACTTTCATATTTTAAATTATGAAAGCCGCGAACAGCGGAGAAAAAAGTGGTAGTAAAAGAATCTAAGACCATACAAATCGAGGAAATCAAAATTAATTGAAAACCAAGATTGCCATAGCCAAAAAATAATGAAGTTCCCAAGGCTACGAATAAGGTAATAACGGCCAAAGGAATCTTTAGAGCCACAACATTACCGAGCCAATCAGCAGCCTGATCTTGATGTTTAGCCACTTCTCTAGTTAGGGTGTTAGCGAAACCCAAATCAATAAAAATAGCAAAAATGGTAGTAAAAGAGATAGCGGCGTAATATTGCCCCATCATTTCTAAGCCCAAGGCTCTCGTTAAGATAATAAAATAAGTAAACGAGACGATTTTTTGTAAAATCAAAGCCAAAGTTAGGTAGGAAGTATTCCTAGCGATATTGTGTATTTTAGTCATGGAATTAATTATAACAGCTCTTGATTAATTTTTGAAGTTATGATAACATTGCTTAGTAAATATAAATAAATAAAGATAAATTTCAAGTATGAAAAATGAAATCCACCCAAAGTATTACACTGATTGCAAGGTAAGCTGCGTTTGCGGCAATACTTTTACAACTGGTTCAACTGAACCAGAAATTAAAGTTGAACTATGTTCAGCTTGCCATCCTTTCTATACTGGTAAACAAAAATTAGTTGACACTGCTCGTCGCGTTGAGAAGTTTACTGCCAAAGCTGCTACTACTGCTAAAGTATCTGCTGTTCGTAAAGGTAAAAAAGTAAAGACTGCAGCTCGTGCTGAAGCTCACGCTAAGAAAGAAGTAGTTATTAAGACTAAAGACATCAAAAAAATCGCTCAAGTTACTTTGGGTAAAAAATAGCCGGATTTTATAAAGTAATCAGCCATTACTAGCATTTTAGCGTTCGCTTGTGCAAAGTAATTATATGGCTGATTATTTTTTTATAAAAAAAGAAAGCCATTAGGTTATTATCAGGTTTCTTCAGAGGGAGGGCTCCGAAAAGATTTGACCGATAATTCCTAATGGCTTAGAGATAAATTATAACACATTTTGAGATTAAGTCAATAGCTACCCACTAATATTCACTAAAAATATGTACGAAGACGTAAAACAAAGATTTATTGAAATCGAAAGTCGCTTAAGCGATCCAGCTTTAATAAATGATCAGAAAGAAATGATTAAGGTATCGCAAGAGCATGCCAGTCTTCGTGGTGTTGTGGCTAATATTAATAGCTATGAGAAAATACTGACTAATATTGAAGAGAATAAAAGTATTTTAAATGGTGATAATGACCCAGAATTTAAAGAAATGGCTAGTGCCGAAATGGACGGTTTAGAAGCTCAAAGAGCTAAATTATACGAAGAAATCGAAGAAGAATTACATCCAGATAGCCCAAATGACAAGAAAAATGCCATTATTGAAATTCGTGGTGGGGCTGGTGGTGATGAAGCGGCCTTATTTGCCGGTGATTTATTTAGAATGTATATCAAATTCTGTGAAAGAAAGGGGTTAAAAATTGAAGTCTTAGATTCTAGTATGGTCGGTGTTGGTGGTTATAAGGAAGTCGTCTTCTCTGTTATTGGTCAAGGAGCTTTTGGATTACTAAAATATGAAGCTGGTACTCACCGTGTTCAACGTGTTCCTGAGACCGAAAAACAAGGCCGTGTACACACTTCAACTGCTACAGTTGTAGTTTTACCAGAAGCCGAAGAAGTCGATATTGAGCTTAAAATGAGTGATTTACGTATTGATACCTTCTGTTCCAGTGGACCTGGCGGTCAGTGTGTTAACACGACTTACTCAGCCATTCGTATTGTTCATATTCCAACTGGCGTCACCGTTAGTTGTCAGGATCAAAAATCACAACATCAAAATAAAGAAAAAGCTTTACAAGTTTTACGTTCTCGATTACTTGCTAAACAAGAAGAAGAAAGACTAGCTAGTGAGTCTAGTGCTCGTAAGACTCAGATTGGTGTTGGTGACCGTAGTGAAAAAATTAGAACTTATAACTTTCCTCAAGATCGTATCACTGACCATCGGATTAATGAATCCTGGCACAGTATTAATCTTATTATGGAGGGAGGCTTAGAACCTATACTTACTGCTTTAAAACATGCCGCTAAAGAAGAACAAAAAAATCAAGGAAATTAAGATTGCAGGCCTTTTAAACGAGGCCTGTTCTCTTTTTAAGACTAAAAAATTAGAAGTCCCAGAAATGGAGGCTCAGTTACTCATGGCCCATGTTCTTAAAAAAGATCGTGTTTTTATAATGGCTCATCCGGAGTACTTAATTAAACCAAAAGAGTTAATTCAATTTAATAAATTAGTTAAGGCTCGGCTAGCTGGTTGGTCTAGTGCTGTCTTGCTTGGTGTTAAAGAATTTTACGGTTTAGAATTTAAAGTAAATAAAGATGTATTAGTACCACGTCCTGAAACAGAAATTTTAGTTGATACTATTTTAGAATATGTAAAATCAAAACCGGAAGCACTGGTAATGGATATCGGTACTGGCTCAGGAGCTATTATCACTTCCCTGTATAATAATTTAAAAGACACACGTCATCTTTTTTACGCTTCCGATAAATCAAATAAAGCTTTGATCGTGGCTAAATCAAATGCTAAAAAATATGAAACGGAAATTGGTTTTTTAAATGGAGATTTACTTAAGCCATACTTACCAATTCTAAAAAGAACCAAGCCAAAAAATATTGTTATTGCCGCCAATCTTCCTTATTTAAAACCATCGGAGATGCTTGAACCTAGTATCAAAAAAGAGCCTAAATCAGCCCTATTATCTGGTTCAGATGGTTTATGGCACTATAAGCGTTTGTTCTATCAATTACAATATATTAAAAACGCTAAAGTGTTTTTAATTTGTGAAATTAATCATGAACAAGCGACTAAAATAGAAAAACTGGCTAAAACCAGTTTTCCTAAAGCATTAAGTTATTTTAAGAATGATTACACCGGTCGTGTTCGATTCTTTATTTTAGAGATTTAATATTTTATATTCTGTAAATTGTCATTAACTTCAATCCAGGTAGTTCCCGTATTAAAGACAAATTCATCACCATTCTTATAATAATATTTAGCTCGTTCTGACGAGCTATTTTTTTTCCAATTACCCATTTGGCAAACACCATCCTGACAAAGTAAAGCTTGTCCTGATAAAGCGGTAGACATATCCAAGCGTAATTTGTCATCGGTAACCTGGAACGAAGTTAGATGTACAATAATATTTTTAGCTGTGATACTGGCACCACTAGCATCAAGATGAGCTTTGTTATCTAAATAACGATAATAATTATGATCAACTTCTTGATATTGCCAATAAACATTATACCCTTCGGTATATTTAATATTAATTTGTGGAGCATTAACTACCGTTGAACTAGCTACGTCTTTAAACTGCCAAGGATTTAAATCGGCCCCTGATTCATTTTTATCTAAGCGATATTTATTTAAATTATCACCAGAAATCAAAACATTATGAGGCGCACTTCGTTCAGTACTACGCCAGAAATAGGAACCATTAAAAAATTCATTTAAATCACTTTTACCTAAATTTTTAGCAAGATCTAAAGCTTCCGGGCTACCACCAACGTGAACGTAAGTAGCTCCTAATTCCTTAGCCCAATTTAAAAAATAAGCTCTGGCACTTCTAATTGGACCAATTTGACTTGGTGCTTGGTCAGCTGAAAAAACCGCTAAATAACGAGTAATACCACCCTCAGCTGGGGCTTCATAAACTAAAGAAGCGGCACTTAAACCAAACTGTGGACGAGCACTAGAAAAATTATCAATCATTACAGCGTACGGTCTAAGTTTAGCCTGTTCTGGTTTAACCAGCACACCATCAAGCTGACGTCTGACACAATCAGAACAAACAGTAGTCTCAGTAGTAGTAGCTAAATTTTGAGAACTTGTATTGTCAGTAGTCGCTTCAATTTTATTAAAATTAAACTTAAACCAACTTGGCTGAAAGAAATAAATAAATAAACCAAAGACTGACAACAGCAAAACCACTAAAGCTAGTTTAGTGGCTATTACTAATTTAGGTGATAAATCACTTTTATTTTTTAACGACATTTTTTTAGTTTATTTTTTTTCAGTTTTTGGAGCCTCCTTAGCAGCTGTTACTGGAGCTACTTCGGCCACTACTTCTTGAACACGAGGTGGAATAACACTAACAATAATACGATTAGCATCATGAGTTAAAGTCATACCACGAGGCAAAACAATGTCTTTAACAGAAATTTCATCATGATAATTTTGTAATACCGAGATATCAATATCAATATGGTCAGCTAAATCATTAGGTAAACACTCAACTTCTAAGAAATCAATATCTTTAATTAAGGAACCAGACATTTCTTTAACCGCCTTAGACTCACCAACGAAATGCAATGGAATTTCAGTAGTAATTTTATCAGCCATATTAACTTGGAAAAAATCAACATTTAATAATTTTCCATTCATACCACTTCTTTGGGCTTCTTTAATAATAACCTTAACTTCACCGCCATCATGCTTTAAAGTGATTAAGTTGGATTCACCAGCTAGGTGGACTACTTTATCAATTTCCTGACGACCAACTTTTAGACTAGCACTAGCAACACCGCGACCATATAAAACAGCTGGAACAAAGTCGGGTGATAATTTCTCTTTCTTCTCTCGCGCTTGAGCTGATATTATAATATCCATATTTTTATGGCCTATTTGAGTTTAATATAAATTAAACCTTTTTTGGCATTAATAATTAATCTTCGATTTGATGATAATATTTTCCATAATTCCCACTGCCATAAATAATGATAAAGTGGCACTACCACCATAACTAATAAATGGAAGTGGCAAACCAACAATTGGCAACAAACCAATGTTCATGCCAATATTTACAAACATATGCGTTAGAATAAAACCTAGTAATCCTAAGATAAAATAAATTCCAAAATCATTGTTTATCTTTTTTAAAGCTGAAATTGATCTAAAATATAAAATACCAAAGAAACTTAAAACTAAAACGACTCCTAAAAATCCCATCTCTTCAGCTACCACTGAAAAAATAAAGTCGGTTTGGGCTTCTGGTAGAAACTTAAGTTGTGACTGGGAACCAAAGCCTACACCCTTTCCTGTTAAACCGCCAGAGCCAACCGCGATAATTGCCTGAAAACTGTTATAACACTCTTGTTTAGAACAAGATTCATAAGATGGATTTAAAAAGGTAGTAATACGTTGCTTTTGATAATCTTTAAAACTAAACCAAGCAACTCCAGATAATAAAACTGCCATGAGTCCGATAGCGATAAAATATTTTTTATCAAAACCAGCCATCACTACCATTACTAACCAAATTGACATTAAAACTAAAGCTGAACCAAAATCCGGTTGTAAAATAATTAACCCGGCAAAAAGTAAAGTACTCACTAAAGAAAATATAAAATGACGCAAGGTTTTAACTTTGGTTGCTAAATTAGAAAAATAACCAGCTAAAAATATAATTAAGATAATTTTAATAAATTCTACTGGTTGAATACCAAAGCCAAAAATATTAAACCAACCTTTAGTACCATTAATAGTTTGTCCTAAAACTAAAACCGAAACTAAAATTAAAACACCAAACCAGTAAAAATATTTACTTAAACTCTTTAAAAAATGATAATCGGTAAAGGTAAATAAAAACAAAAGAATTATACCCAAGCCAACAAAGAAAGCCTGTTTATAAAAATTAACTAAATCGTGACTACCTAAACCCAAAGCTACACTATAAACTTCCATTAAACCAAAAGCTGACAGTAAAATAACTGCTGAAAAAATAATCCAATCAAAATTCTTAAGATATAGCTTTAAGCGATACATAAATTAATTACTGGTATAAGCTTTGTAAATGTTACTATCTAATAGATTTAAGTCAGGTGTAATGCTAATTGAACCACCTAAATTAACTGCCTCGGGCCAAGATAAACGGATTGATTTAGTTTCCCTGCTATTTAAATCTTTAACAATATAACGATTAATAGCCATTATTTCATTACCACGACTCATAATAATGTTTAAAGGGACCTCAAAATAACCATAAGAAGAATCATTAGTAATATCAAATTCTAAATAATTAACATTATTACCGTAAGTAGAAAATTTAGGAGCAGTGATCACAAAATTTGAACGTTGAGTTCTGTAATTATCCCAATTAGGAATGTCACCAGCCTTTAACTTCTGCCAGTTAATATTTGATAATTCAAAAGTAGCTGAACCACTAGGAGCTTTAATGGTTGAGTTTATTAATACCAAATTCTTCTCTTCACTAGGTAAAATAAAACTATTGCCACAAGCCTTTTCAGTTCCAGCCACAAAACAATAGGCAAAAGTAGCTGATTGTTTATCATTAGCATTTTTAAGGTGAACTACGAAATCAGAACCAGTATTGCTAGAGATTACTTGAGCCTGACTATAAGCTAAATCAATTGGTTTATTTTGTAAGCGATAAGCTACTGAATTAACCGCAGCGATTGATTGATCAAGAGTTCTATCTTCTTCTTGACCAAAAACAAAGTAGTAAAAATAACCATAACCGGCATAAAGTAAAAAACTAGCCGCTATTGAAGCTAAGATTATAATTAGAATTTTATAGATTTTTTTCTGATGAGTAGCAATCCACAAACCCCATTCTAAATTTTTAGGTGATAAATCTGTAGGGTCGTCGTATTTTTTTAGATCAATAATCGTTTTTGGTCTTTTATCCTCGCTCATAAAATGATATAATAAAACTGTTTTTAATATCTTTATAATATCATATTTTAGTAATTTTATAAACTTTTTAATTTTATGCTGGAAATAAAAATCCCCTTAACAGTTCCCGTTTCTAAACAACGTGAATACCGTAAAAATTTCAATTTAGCCACTGCTGGTAGTGGTTCTCTGCTCCTATTTGCTGGTGATCAAAAAGTAGAACACTTAAATAGTGATTTTGTTGGCACTGGCATTGCTTTAGAAGATGCTAGTCCGGAGCATTTGTTTCAAATTGCCTCTGCTGCTCCAGTTGGAGTCTTTGCTACTCATTTGGGTTTAATTGCTCATTATGGAGCTGATTATCCTAAAATCCCTTATTTAGTT
>Ga0302215_10003040_pt1 | contig 11374 bp, 12 predicted proteins | sample II_Fen_N3_1_FD_194580 | JGI IMG/M metagenome (GOLD analysis project Ga0302215, IMG submission 194580) | Peat permafrost microbial communities from Stordalen Mire near Abisko, Sweden - II_Fen_N3_1 | ecosystem: Environmental > Terrestrial > Soil > Wetlands > Permafrost | place: Sweden: Abisko... | reverse complement strand
GCTGGACCGGGTGAACTGGCAGTCAGTACTAATTTCAGGAATGTTGATGTTCATAATTTTATGATAAATGAGCCGGAAAACACGCTGTTAAGTGAAAAACGCATTGGGTTGGATGGAAAGTGGGATCTGGGGATCGGATTGTGGTTTGAATCGAGTGTTACAAAACTGGATGCAAATACTTACAGTCTTCCTACAGTGCAGGACTTGTGGAATCTGGGTGCTGATTATACTTTCGGTATAGGGAGCGGATTAGGTATGACCCTGGAGTATTTCAGGTACCATACAGGAAATCAGTTTCTAATAAATGGAACTGCCATCAATTTGATCGGAAGTTTGTTTACTTATCCGGTCAGCATTCTGGATAATATATCCGCCATGGTATTTTATATTCCGGAAAATAATCTGGTATTCAACTATGTAAACTGGACACGGACATACGATAACTGGACATTGTATGCGATTGGTTACTGGAATCCTTCGACTCCGCTGACTTTATCACAGTCACAGGGAAAAAATCTCTTTACAGGAAAAGGGATACAACTGATGGTGAACTATAATTTCTGAAAGGTACGAATTACACGAATAAGAACGAATTACACGAATAAGAACGAATTATACGAATTAATACATGGAAACAATTGTTGAAGTAAAAAACCTGGTCAAGAAGTTTCAGATCGGAAACGGCTACTTTACAGCTCTTAAGGGTGTGAATCTTGAATTCTCGGAAGGTGAATTTGCCGGTTTGGTAGGTCCGAGCGGATCGGGTAAAACAACACTGCTGAATATTATCGGTACTCTCGATGTACCTTCGGATGGTGAAGTAGTTGTGTTGGGTAAATCGGTAGGCAAACTGACGCCCAAAGAAGCAGCCCAACTCAGGAAAGAGGAGCTTGGTTTTATTTTTCAGAATTACAACCTGTTACCGGTGTATACAGTGTTCGAAAATGTAGAATTTCCGTTGCTCTTGCTCAATATGAGTTCCGAAGAACGGAAACAACGGGTGATGGAAACCCTTGAATGGGTGGGACTAACTGATAAAGTCAATTCCCGTCCGTCGCAACTATCTGGGGGAGAATGCCAGCGTGTGGCGATTGCCCGTGCCATGGTAAAACGTCCAAAGCTGGTGTTGGCCGACGAACCGACAGCGAACCTGGATGCTGCAAATTCGCACAATATCCTGCAAACCATGGAAAAGCTGAATAAGGAGCTGAAAACCACCTTTATCTTCGCAACCCACGACGAAAAGGTAATCGGATATCTTCACCGAAAAATAATGCTTGCCGATGGGAAGATAGTTTCTGATGAAACCCCTAACCCCTAAAGGGGAATAATAAATATTACTACTGATTGTTTTAGTATCCCATTATGAAAAAACAACAACAAATAAAAGATACAAGTTACTCTGTTCCCCTTCAAGGGCTAGGGGTAATGCTTAAAATGGCTTTGCGAAGCTTAATCGGCAACGGGTTGAAAACATGGCTCAATGTGTTTGTGTTATCGTTTACATTCGTTCTGATCATCTTTATGCAGGGATTACTCGAAGGCTGGAACCGGCAGGCTTTGAACGATACCGTGAAATGGGAGATTGCCGGAGGTGAATACTGGAGCCTGAAATACGATCCGTACGATCCGTTTTCACTTGACTCGTGTGCAATGGTGTTGCCCGCTGCCCTTAAAGGTGAATATAATGCCCATCAAATTGAACCTGTATTGTTTTCATTGGGTACCATTTATCCGGGCGGGCGTATGCAGAGTGTTTTGCTAAAAGGAATCCGTCCCGATCAGCACCTGATAGCTTTACCCACACAACTATTGAAATCCAACCGGAATGATATTCCGGTAATTATAGGTACACATATGGCAAAACAGGCCAATCTGAAAGTAAACGACCTGGTGACACTTCGATGGCGTGATGTGAACGGTACTTTTGAAGCAGTCGATATTCGGGTTGCAGGAGTATTCAGTACTTCTGTTCCCACTGTTGATGTAGGGCAAATATGGATACCGTTGGATCAGTTACAGAAAATGACTTTGCGGCCGAATGCTTCTACCATACTATTGAAATCAACCGACGCGGATGTGCATCGACTTGCCGGATGGACCTTTAAGGACCAGACAGAACTCACCAAACAGACTGCTGCTATGATTAAAGCCAAATCGAATAGTTATAACGTGCTGTATACTATTTTCTTTTTATTGGCATTAATCGCCATTTTTGATACTCAAACACTTTCGATATTCCGTCGTCAACGTGAAATAGGTACTCTGGTAGCGTTGGGCATGACCCAACTGCAGGTAGTTATGTTATTTACACTGGAAGGAACCATGAATGCCATTCTCGCTATATTGGTGGGTGCCATATGGGGATTGCCAATCTTTATAGTATGTGGAATGTATGGAATTCACTTGCCAATGGATGTAAGCAGTTTCGGTATTCCAATGGCTGATAGGATGTATCCTTTATTCACACCGGGCCTGATTCTAGGGACTATGTCATTAATAATAGTCATAACAGCTTTGGTCAGCTACCTGCCAGCGAGGAGAATAGCCCGAATGAATCCAACTGAAGCGATAAGGGGAAAGGCGATTTAGGACGTTCTGTGTTCTGTGTTCCGTGTTCCGCGTTCCGTGTTCCGTGTTCTGCGTTGATTGGATGATTAGATGAAATAGTAAATGAATAAATTGTAAATAAAACGATGCTAAAATTCTTATTTAAAGGTTTAATGCGTGATAGATCGCGCAGCTTTTTACCCGTATTAGTGGTGGCGTTGGGGGTTATGATGACTGTCCTTTTGCAATCGCTGTTGGGCGGTTTTCTGGGGGAAAGCATTGAATCGACCGCTAATTTTACTACCGGTCACCTGAAAGTCATGACGCGTGCCTACAGTGAAAACAATGCACAACTGCCCAATGATATGGCTATTATCGGTGTTGATACGTTGAAGAAAAGTCTGCAAAAACAATTTCCTGATATCACCTGGGCCGAACGGATACAGTTTGGAGGATTGCTGGATGCTCCCGATAGCAACGGTCACACCCGTTCACAGGGAAATGTTATGGGAATGGGAATCAGCTTGCTAAAATCGCAGGAGGAAATAAACCGCATAGACCTGAAGCCACGGTTAGTAAGCGGACGATTTCCAACAAAAGCCGGAGAGATATTACTAAGTGACGATCTGTTCCACAAAATGAACCTGAAACTGGGGGATAAAGTGACTCTTATTTCCAGTGGTATGTACGGGGATATGGCCATGTACAATTTTCGTGTTTCAGGGACACTGCATTTTGGAATCAATGTACTCGACCGGGGTATGATGATTGCCGATATCAATGATATCCGCGTTGCCCTGAATATGGAAAATGCAGCGGGAGAAATACTGGGTTTCTTTACCGGTGAACGGTATGACAATAAACTGGCAAAGGCCGATGCTAAAATATTCAATGCCCGTTTTGCCGGCAACAAAGATAAATTTGCACCGGTAATGTTCCCATTGGCTGAAATGAACGATATGGGATTCATGGTAGCTTATTCCGAAAGCATACAGACTTTCATCGTTATGATATTTATTATTGCCATGGCTATTGTATTGTGGAATGCCGGGTTGATTGGCGGATTACGCAGGTATGGCGAATTTGGGCTGAGGCTGGCTATTGGTGAAAACAAGCATGAGATATACAGAACACTTATAGCCGAATCCTTCCTGGTCGGTTCAGTCGGTTCAGTGATCGGGGTGATCATTGGATTATTGCTTTCATGGTATTTTCAGGTTTACGGGATTAATTTTGGTGATTCCCTGAAAGATTCCACCTTCCTAATGCCTTCGGTTATGCGGGCACATATCAACTTTACCACCTATTATATCGGGTTTGTACCGGGTATTTTTTCAACAGTAATAGGTTCAATGCTTGCCGGGATTGGTATTTACAAACGGCAAACGGCGAATCTTTTCAAGGAATTGGAAAGTTAAGAAAGAACCCCCAACCCCTAAAGGGGGGTAAGAAAAGAAAACCGTTAGGAAAAATTTATTTAGGAATTACAGAATATATTTTATAACAATCAATAGTAATCAATAGTAATATTACTTACTCCCCTTTAGGAGTTGGGGGTAATAAAAAACAATAAAATGAAAACAACTAATCAACTATCTAATCTCCCCTTTAGGGGTAAGGGGGTTCTTTTTCTTCTATTTTTGTCATTAGCTTCATTTGCACAGAATTACCCATCCGGTAAGTCGGTTCTTGATAAAGTGGACAATAACATGTCAGCTAAAACCCGTGTTATGACTGCTTCGATGGAAATCGGGACTGAACGTACCAAGCGTACCATGGTGTCGAAAACCTATGGAGAAGGTGATCATAAGGCTTATACCGAATACCTGGCTCCGGCGCGTGAGAAGGGAACCAAGATGCTGAAACTCCAAAACCAGCTGTGGATTTATTCACCTGCTACCGACCGTACCATCCAGATCTCCGGGCATATGTTACGCCAGTCGGTGATGGGCAGCGATATGTCGTACGAAGACATGATGAACGATAAACCATTGCTTGAGCAATATAAAGCTGAAGTAACCGGTACTGAAACAGTGGATGGACGCAAATGCTGGGTAGTACTGCTCACAGCCATTATTCCGGATGTGAATTATTATTCACGTAAAACGTGGGTTGACAGCGAACGTTATGTGCCACTAAAAGAAGAACTATTTGCCAAAAGCGGCAAACTGTTGAAACGGATTACCTTTACGAATGTCCAAAAAGTAGAGGGGCGTTGGTATCCCATGTCATTCGTATACAAAGATATGCTCAAGGACGGACCCGGTACCCGGATGACTATTCAGGAAATTAAACTGAATACACCGATTGCGGCCAGTTATTTTAATCTGGGAAATCTGAAATAAGAGGATTTACACAGATTCAAAGAAAGGATTGTCCACAGATTAATGAAAGAGATTGTCCGCAGATTTAAGAAAAAGATTGTCCACAGATTACACAGATTTACACAGATTCATTTTGGAAATATATGTAATAAGATGAATTTGAAATAAACAGTTATTATATTTGTAGAGACGCACTGCCATGCGTCTCTACGTGTTTCTTGTCTTCATATCATCATATCATCGCATCATCACATCATCACATTATCACATCATCACATCATCACATCATCACATCATTATTTTCATTCTTTTTTCCTCAATTTCCATTTTTTAATCCATCTTCTGATAAAAAACACCATCGGAATAATTAAAATCAGGTAAGGCCATAATCCAAAGAATTCAAGAATAAAATCAACAAGTCCGTACCACCCATCAGCCACGGATTCTTTGAGCTTTTCCCAGAAACTATCCCGCTTGGAAGGTTTAAAGGTGAAATCTTTTTCAGTGGAAATGGTCATGTTCAATGTGCTGTAGTTGACACAATCGTTCAGATACCTTAAACGGCCTTCGGTGCTTTCAATTTCTTCCTGTAACACGCGGATAGATTCTTCTATTTCGATAATATCCTTTACCGTATTGGCTTTTTTCATGATTTCATTATAGCGTGCAAGCGAGTTTCGTTTGCTGTTGATCCTGGTGCTCAGATCTACGAATTCTTCGGTAACATCGCGTGCCTGAATCTCTTTATAAAGAACTTTTGCACTCCCTTTTTCGGCTGAACCCACAAATCGTTCAAAGTTAACTACCGGAATACGGATCACCAGTTCATAACCCGATTGATTATCCGAGTTTTTCAGGTTCTCGTTGGCATAATACCCGCCGGCCGCTTTTACCAAGGAATCAATTTTTTGTTTGGCAGTCTGTAAATTGACAACCTGCAAGCCTAACCGCCCGTCTTTAATAATTTTCTTAGTAATGACTGTTGGCTGAACTTTTATGATTTTCTCACTCTTTTTCTCAACCCAGTTCTCTTGTGCAACGACATTCGCTTTTACATCGGAAATATCAACTGTCCCGGTTTCTGAGCTTTTGACTTCGGCATTGTAAGAAATGTCATTCTTAACTTCTGATTTCTTTAATTTGCTAAATGACATTACATCTGCATTCATCTCTTTATGTTTTTCAGTACAACCGAAAAATATTAAAGCAGCGAATAATAAATAAACTGATTTCTTCATGATTTTACGTATTAATTTTTTTATAAATGTAAGATTGAACGGAAATGATTTTAAGTGTATTATTCGAGTCTGAATATAACCGGGAGCGTGTAGTATACGTCTACATTGACTCCATTTTGTTTGCCAGGTATAAATCGAGGCAAAGATCTAATCACCCGCAAGGCTTCTTTGTCACATGCAGGATCGAGTGATCTGACAACTTCAGGTTTTTCTATTCTGCCGGTTCTAGTTATAATGAATCGACAGATAACTTTTCCCTGGATACTTTTACTACGAGCAAATCCGGGATATTTTAATTGTCTGGAAATGTAATTTAGTAGTTCATTTTCACCACCAGGGAATTGTGGCATTTGTTCCACAACAGTAAATATTCTTTCGTCATTACTAAAAACCTCCTTATGGTACGATTCAGGAGAATAATTGTCTTTATTGATATCAGGCAGCGGCATTTCCCTGATGATGTTTTGATTATCGGTTGGTTTATGTTTGTGGATGCATGAAGTGAATCCTATACTTGAAAAGAAAAGGAATAAATAAATTTGAAACAATTGAAATCTGTTTTTTACGCTCATGGTACAACTGATTTAAAAGTCTAAATATACCTGATAATCGGATCTTCCACACTCAGCGTTTGGAAACATTGCTCGGAAGCGGCACGGCAACCACCTTTACAAACCGGCCAGTGGGTGCAGGGCTTGCACAATTCAGGCACAGAAGTCTCCCATTCATTGGCATAATCCGAGTACAGGATTTTTTCGAGTCCTTTTTCGTAAATGTTTCCTGCCACTATCGGTGAATGGTTGCACAGCCGGATATTCCCGTTTATGTCAAGGGTTATGGGTCGTTGTAATACATTGAACGAGCAGTGACCAAAACCAATCAATGGATAATCGGCAGGATTTAGCAGGCACACCGGGGAACATACATTTGCTGTAAGTTTTAAATCCAGTTCAGATGCTAAAGAGTTGGCCTCCGAAAAAGCAGTGCGTAATTCCGATGCGGTTGCTGAAACTTCCATTGGGTTGTTGCAGCCCTTTCCTCCAATATTATAGCGGTTCAGCATGATGCGTTTGCAACCGAGCGAAGCAATGAATCTGAGTGTTTCACCTAATTGGTTTACGTTGTGTTTCGTGATGACCACTACCGGAACCACACTTCCTCCAAGTCTCAACACTTCGCGGGTGGAAGTGACCGACTTTTGCCAACTATCCTTGACTTGCACCATTCGGTCGTGAATCTCTGCTTGTGCCGAGTGAATGGGAAATTCGAACAATCCTACACCCAGTTTAATCAGTTGCTTGTAATCTTTCGCTTTTCCTTTCGTTCCATTGCTGATAAGGGTGACTTGCTTGCCTTCCATCCGGCAAAACAGAATGACTTCTGCAAAACGCTCCGACAGAAAAGGCTCTCCTCCCGTGAATGCAACATATTGGATATCGGCCATGCTGAAAGCCAGTTTCAAGGTAGCGATAGCTTTGGTATATGAATTAAACGGAACACGTTCCACCGCATCCGTTTTCCAGATATTGTAGCAATACACACAATCCAGGTTGCAACGGTCGGTAGTTTCAAAAGCGATATGTTGGAGGTTGAGCATGAATCTATTCAAGTTTAAAAGCTATGGGAATCACGTAATAGGAGCGTACAGGTTTACCATTTTGTTTCGCAGGGATAAATTTAGGCAAAGTTTTAATTGTATTTATAGCGACTTTGTCTAATATAGGATCTAAGCTTCTTAATACTTCAATATCCGAAACTGAACCATCTATGTTAATCACAAATCGACACACAACTTTACCTTGAACGTTCTGAATGGATTCATTGCCCGGATATTTTATATTTTTTGCGATGTGTATCAATAACGAATCATTTCCCCCGGGAAATTCAGGCATCTGTTGCACTATAGTATATACTTTATTCTTATCTTCTATGATTGGCTTTTTCTCAGTATTTATAATATCTTTAACACTTATTTGTAAATAACAACTTGTAAATATTGAATCGTTAGTTGATTTTGTACTTTCTAAAGTATTTGGTTTTGATGATTTATCTTCAATGTTGTCTTTAATAACTGCAGACCCAGTGTAGCATTTTACCAATTGTACTGGAGTGGAGATGTTTTTATTGCTTGGATTACTATTTGTTTTTGAAATGCCCTTTTTTGAAAAATTTGAAACTGCTCTCTTTTCCATTGGCTTATACTCTGTCTTTGTTCCACAAGACGTTAATCCCAGCCCTAAAATCAGCGATCCCAGCAACAATTTCGGAAGAACAAACACCCGCCAACCTCCCGATTTATCCGACAGATAAGCAAACAATCGAAACAATACTTGAAATGCATGGGACTTAATTTTTCGTGTCATGTTGTTTTTCCTCAAGTTTAAAGGTGATAGGTAAAGTGTACAAGACTTTTGTGTTTTTACCGTTTTGTTTGCCGGGAATAAACTTAGGGAGTAGTTTAATTACTCTGATAGCTTCTTTATCACATTCGGCTTGTAATGATCTTACCACTTGTATTTTATCTACTTCACCAGATTCAGTAACAACGAAACGCACGATTACTTTCCCCTGTATTTTGTGATTAACAGCAGATTCAGGGTACCTTAAATTTTTACCCACGAAATTCAATAACTCTGATTCACCACCCGGATATTGTGGCATTTGTTCCATTACATAACAATAAACCAATTCTTCAACTTCGTTAGATTTCAGAGTATCTTTTACATCATTAAGGAAGTCCTTCTTCTTTTCATTTGCATTTTGGTTTTGAGCTTGAACTGTTTTTGGTACTGTCAATCCCAATCCCACAATCAGCGACCCAACCAATAATTTAGGACGTACAAACACCTGCCGTCCTCCCGACTTGTCTGCCAGAAAAGCAAACAACCGGAATAAAATATGAAAGGCCGTGAACTTAATTCTTTTGGACATGATTTTGTTTGATTAAAGACTTTACAAATATAACTATTTATTAATTATATTAACGAATAAGAGCAATATTTATTATTGTTTAGTTCACTTTTATTTTAAACAAAAGAGACTAAAATGTTCACTTGAATTCTACTGTTTACATTAAAATCAAAATCTATGCTTCAAAAGAAAATGGATTATATCCTTCAAATTGTATTCTGTGTTCTTAATACAGATTGTGATACTAAATAATTTATGTAATTTTGGCCCTATAATTCTGAATTATTTAGAGTATGGAAAGTGGAAATTTCGATACCGATAAAATGATTAAATACTGGTTGGATAGTTCTGATGAAGATTTTGTAACTATGATAACTTTATTTGAGAATAAACGTTATAGTTGGAGTCTTTTTATTGGTCATTTAATGATTGAAAAATTGCTAAAATCTTTATATGTTAAGTTGAATAACGATTATCCTCCATACATTCACAATCTGTTTAGATTGGCTGAAAATTGTAGTTTAAACCTGAATGACGATCAACGGTTTTTTCTTATAACAGTTACTGCTTTTAATATCAATGCAAGGTATGATGATTATAAAATGAGTTTTCAAAAAATGTGTACACCTGATTATACAACCTTTTGGATCGGACAGATTAAAAATCAAAGATTATGGATAAAAGCATTAATAGGATTATAAAAAACTATATCAATTCGGTTTTGGAACAACAGCCGGGATTAATTTCAGCTTTCTTATTCGGTTCGTATGCCAAAAATAATCAACGGTCAGAAAGTGATATTGATATTGCTTTGGTATTTGATAACTTACCCGATTCTGACAAGTTTAATATACAAGTAAAATTAATGATGTTGGCATCAAAAATTGATACAAGAATTGAACCTCATCCGATATCCAAACAAGATTTGCTTTCTAATACTCCTTTTGTGATGGAAATAAAAAGAACAGGGATAGAGCTAAAAGTTTCAAAATCCACTAAAATTTTATCAACTCTTCAAAAAGTTGATTCAAAAATAAATATTCTATCTGAACCTAATAATTCCGATTATTCTGGTAAATAGAAATCAGTTTATTTTCGCCTGTTCACCAGATAAATTCCCCCCAACACCACTACTGCTCCGGCTATTTCATGGAAGGTAAGTATTTCACCCAATACCAGTACTGAAAAAATCGCAGTAAAAGCCGTCTGGCTAAGCATGCTTACGGATGCTGCGGTTGGTTTGATATGACCCAGCGCCTGATTGATGGCCAACCAGCCTAACAGTTGCGGTATGATTCCCAGTGTTCCCAATGCCAGCCAGGTGGTGGTGCTGAAGCCCCAAAGCGGGGTGGAAGTGAACAGACAAATGAGACCTAATACAACCGTACTGGTCATCATTGATATGGTAGTAAACGAAAAGGTATCGAGGGAGTTTCTGCCAGTGCGCACGGTAATCAGGTATGCCCCGTAAAACATGCTGGCAATGATGGCCAGTACATTCCCGAAATTCAGGTTGGCCTGCATCACCTGGTTGAAACCGATAATAATGGTTACTCCAATGATTGAAATGACGGTCCCGATCCAGAAAATCCCCGATGGTTTTTCTTTCATAAAGAGCAGAGCCCCGATGCCTACCCATACCGGTGCCAAATTGGCCAATAGAGTTGAAATGGTGGCTTTTGAGAGCATAATGGACGAGTTCCAGAGAGCAATGTCACAAGCAAATAAAATGCCGCAAATAATGGCTATTTTGACTCCCCGCCGGTCGGTGATGGGTTTCTTAAAATAAAGCCAGATTGGGATGATGGCAATTGTACCTATCAATAGCCTGTAAAACCCTGATCCGAACCCGCTGATATTGGCTATCTTTACCAGAATAGCCGACCACGAAATGCACAGAATACCAAACAATAATAACAAATAGTGAACCCACGGATGGTTTTTATGCAGTTTAATCATGATGGAGGATTAGGAACAAAGACAAAAGATAAAAGATAAAAGACAAAAGAACCAGGAGCCAGGACAAGAAGAAAAAAAAGAAAGAATAAGGAAAAGTAATATGTGAAAGAATTAAATTCCTAATACGATATTCGCATCGATATTTAATTTCTTGCTTATTTCACGGGCTACCTTTAAAGTAGGCTCACTTTTACCTGATAAATATTCGCTGACACGGGATGGACTGATACCTAATAGCTCCGAGAGTTTGAGTTGTGTTAGTTTCATCTCGTACATTCTAAGTTTAATAGTTTCTGTTAACGTTGGAGTTGAAACAGGGAAATGTACTTCTTCATAATCTGCTACTAAATTTGAAAGTATATTTAATTCAATAAGATTTTTATCTGTAACAGG
>Ga0302215_10003039_pt1 | contig 11375 bp, 7 predicted proteins | sample II_Fen_N3_1_FD_194580 | JGI IMG/M metagenome (GOLD analysis project Ga0302215, IMG submission 194580) | Peat permafrost microbial communities from Stordalen Mire near Abisko, Sweden - II_Fen_N3_1 | ecosystem: Environmental > Terrestrial > Soil > Wetlands > Permafrost | place: Sweden: Abisko... | reverse complement strand
TAATACTCCATCACCACTACCAATGCCTTCTTCTACATTAATATTAAAAGTTTCCATTGATAATATCTTAATACCACTCTTAAATGATATTTCACATTTTACAATACCTGGTGATGCTAAAGTATTAGTTTTTAATAAACATTGGAATTTTCCAGTTAATGCCTCTAGTATAGTTACACCAGTTGTACTATCCTGAATAACTATAGTATTATCTGGTTTTAAAAAGTTAAATTCTATTATCTGACCAGAAATATCTACTGATGAACCATCGTCCAATAAGTTAATTTCCAATACAGAACTATCAGTATCACCCTGTTTAAATTTTAGAGTATCATTCATTCGATTTTTCATATCCAATGTTATTATATACCTATTTTCCATTAATTAACACCTCCATTTTTTACATTGCAATAGTTCTTCCAGTCTCAATCCATAAGGTTCCATCTACACATAAAAAACTAATACAGAATCTCTTAGCAGTTACGGTACCTGTAACTAATGTTGCAGTTGCCTTGAAATTTGTACTAAAGGTTAACGTATAAGTTGTTGTTCCTGATGTAGTGACTACAAAAGTACATCTGTTTCCAATAATACCACTAGTAGCATTAAACGTACAAGCACCAGTAGGAGTTATTGTTTTTATATCACTATCCATTGTTACAGATATTGTACCTGTTGTTGTTGCAATAGCCGTTCCTAAAGCTCTTTGTGTTGTTACTATAGGCATTACAGAGTTTATAGCATAATTATTATCAATAAACACCTTAGTTCTTACACCTGCATTATTATAAAATATAGGTATTGTAAAATTATTTATTTTATTACCTGCTATTATAATATTGGTATATCCAACCGTAGAATTTAGTTCAATACCGTTATTAGTATTTATGGTATCACAGTAAACAATGTTATCTATTACTCTAAAATCCTCTATTGTATCTGTATAATAACAAAGTATGCCTTTACCTTTTGTATTTCTAACGGTATTTCTAGCAATTAATCCCCACGTAACAAACATGCCTTCTGTAGATGGTGTTGGAAATAAAGTAGTATTTATTCCAGTTCCATTTATATAATTATCAACGACTGACATAAATGCACCCTCAATAGCATTTTCTGTAACATTTATAATACTATTTCTGCATATATTAACTAAACCTGTATCTACCATAGAATAAATAGCACTACTTCCTACGCCTGTTACTACTGTATTAGATGTACCAATATTCCATAGTTTATTATCATTAAAATCGCCTTTTACTTGATTGGTATTAAAATATTTCATAGCACCATAAAATGTATCATGAAATTTACTATTACGTACGTTTACTTCAGTAACAACCCCATAAACCATTATGCAAGAATCACCATGAGTTCTAGACATTTCACAATTAATTACTTCTAAAGTTCCTCCAGAAACAAATATAGCATATCCAAAATTATGATTATCACCATTAACTGGGGCAACAGAAGTTCCAATGTTATCAAACTTACAATCTTTAACAACAAATGTTCCACTTCCATTATTAAACAACAATGCAGTTTTAGTTGTATTTAAGAATGTACATCCTTCAAAAGTTAAATTATCACATTGATAACTCTCTACCCCAACAAAGTTTCGGAAAATTATATTTCTAAAAGTTATCTCTGATAAATAATCTATGTGAATAAACAATGCATTATTGCCATCAATTATTGTGCTTTTATGACCTTCTATAGTTATTGTTCCGGCAATAGCTGGAATACTTGTAACATTGTATACCCCATCTATCAGAGAAATATGTTTTCCTGAGTTTAAAGCAGATGCTAAATCATCAGTAGGACCAATAACTAAAGTATCAGTAATATTATTTGCAGACACACTTACAACTTCCCAAACTGATCCATTCCATAGAAAAGTTATTATGGTTCCAATAATAGGAATAACATAAGAAGATAGACCATTTTGAATTATAATATTACCACCAGTAACTAATCTAATGTTTGTTTTATTGAAAGTAACGGTTATTCTTCTACCAATAATAGAACCTAACTGATCAATGCCAGAAACTATCCAAGGAGTAGCATTATCTATAGAATCAACAATTATATTATCAAAATCATAACCATCTATTTGTTGCCAATCACTAGATATAGTAGTTGTCATTGAATTTGCTAAAGATAATGCTCTATTATTGTTAGTAATACTTGTTGTTGACATGTCCCAATATAATGATACCATTCCATTATTTGACACATATCTTTCATTTATGTGTGCATTGTCAATTTCTTTAAAAATATTGATAGTATCAGGTAAACATTCATTATAACTAAAATTATTATTAGTAGATGAGCCAGCAGTTGAACCTCTTACAAAAGCATGATAATCATATTGTACTCCAGTTCTTGTAACTATAAATCTATTATGTTTAATATCACAATTAGTATTACCATCGAAGGAATTTCCAGCTTCAGAATCACTTAAAGAGGCATTGGAATCTATAAATGTATTATCTGAAATATCACATCTAATAGCATTTATTAAATGTATACCATATGATCCTGAATTTTTTACAATATTATTAGTTACTTTACACTCAATGGCACTTGTTATCTCAATTCCTGCTCCTTCATTATCGGTAATTATATTACCATCGATAATAACTTTGTTGTTGTCGTAAGTAAGAAGAGACTCTTTTTTTTCAAGATTTATTCCTGCATAGCAATTTCTTATAACATTTCCAGAAATAGTACAATATTTTGTTGCTATAACTTTTATACCGAGTCCACTTTTATGTATTATAATATTATCTTTTATTAAAATATTAAAATAATAAGCATCCTCCCACCAACTAAATATGGATATACCTTCACTAGTACCTCCTTCAATATAGTTATTGTTTACAAATATGTTGGACGTTGAATTAGTACCTTCCCCTGTAAACAACACACCAACATCTGAATTATAAAAAGAATTATTTTCAACCCATATATTGTTACAAGGACTAATACCAGCTATATTAGCAACACCATTATTCATAAATTTACAATCAGTAACTCTTACATTTGTACAATTTTCTATCCTAAGATTTATTACACCACTAGTTCCATCACCATGAACTACTCCTAAATTACCATCAAATGAAAGATTTTTTACTGTAATATTACTTGTGTTCTTACACATAGCAGTAACGTCCCAATCAACACATGTAGGGTCAGATTTTAGAATACTATCTTCCCCAGTTCCAACATAAGTAATTCCACCTTTGAAATCTAAGTTCCTTACCATATATATCCCTTTTGGAAAAATAACAGTATGAACCTTATTGGCATATGCATAATCTATTGCTGTTTGAATTGCTATAGAATCATTTACTATACCATTACCAATAGTACCATAATCTTTTATACTTAATTCTGTCGTACTTGTGCTTCCACTTCCAGCAATACCTTGAATACCTTGATCGCCTTTTGGTCCAGTCAATCCAATAAGTCCTTGGATACCAGTATCACCTTTTGGCCCAGTTAATCCAATAATACCTTGAATACCTTGAATACCTTGAATACCTTGAATACCTTGAATACCTTGAATACCAGTATCTCCTTTAGGACCTATTAATTCTCCATTTCCTAATTTGGTATTAATATCATTATATAAACTAACTCTTAATACTTCATTTTCTTTTCTAACATTTTCTGAGTTATTAATTACAATTAATAAATTTTCTATACTACTAATGTAATTAAAACTTAATTCTCCAAATCCAATACTCTGTTCAACCATTATATTAAACTTAGATGTTGATAGTATTTCACCAAGAACTCCTTTAAATACTACTTCACAAGAAACTAACCCAATAACGGCTAAGGTATTAGATTTTAGGAGACATTCTACATTACCTGCTGAGGAATCTATTATAGTTACTCCAGTACTAATATCTTGGGATACAATAGTCCCATCTGGTTTTAAAAAGTTAAACTCTATTGTCTGTCCAGTAATATCTACTGGCAAACCATTATCAACTACTGTTATATCTAATACTGAAGTATCTGTATCGCCCTGTTTAAATCGAGCTTTATTAATTACTCCATGCTTAATGTCTAATATCATCTTATATCTATTTTCCATTTGTGAACCTCCTATTGGGTTAGATTATAGAATTTAATTTTGTTTTTTAGGTAAAAAGGACACCCTTTCGAGTGTCTAAATAAAACTTTATTTATAAATTTTGCACCGAATTAATAGCCTTTTCTATTAATATAACATCTTTTAAATTAATGGCATAATTTGATAGTGCGTAATAATAACTATATCTATCATTATTATTATCAAACACAATTGATGTATCATCCAGCATATCATTTATCATTAATTTTGATGCATCAGCATTTGAAGATTGTAGAAGGGTTAGTTTTAACAATGATAATAAATATTTTTTATTTATTGAATTTAATGCCTCAATTGTTAACTGTAAGGTGTCATATGGTATAATTTCATTCTTGTCTATAAATGAAATTATGGTGGTCTGGATCTTAAGTATTTGTTCTGCGGTTAATGTTACTGAATTAAAAGTGGCTATACTCGTATCTAACTCAGTTGTATTACCTTTTAGTAAACTATTAGCCATATTTAATAAATTTAATATAAATTTTTTGTCTTCCATCTCACTACTCCTTCATTTTAACATTAAAATGATTGTTTACTTTCATTCATTAGACCTTGTATATAACTAATAGCAGCATCATAGTTTGATGCAACTTTTAAATTGACATAAGTTATAGTTCTATACATATTGGTATTAAGTACTTTTATATCATCAAATATTTTTTGAGCATGTTCTATTTCTATTTTCCCACCAACAATAGGGTTAACAGCGTAACCATCAGTTGTAACGGTTATATGTCTTCGTGTTAATTCTGAATGCATTGCGTTACGTAAACTTGGAAAATCATTAGCTAAAATCTTATTATTACGTCGTATATTAGATCCTAAATTAGCTATTGTACTTGCGGCACTTGACGATAAACAAGCATTATCACATTGGGTTGTACATCCAATACCACATAAACCAGTGCAATCAGTTAAACAAGTTGTTGTGCAAGCAGTTGCACATGTCCCAACACAGGTATTAGCACATCCTGATATACAGGTAGCAATACAGGTATTAGTACATGCAGATATACAGGTAGAAACACATCCATTAGTGCATTGTCCTTGACAAGTTGATTGACAGGATCCACTACAGGAATTTGTACAAAATGTAGAACAAACAACTCCACAATTTCCAACACAAGTACTTACACAAACTGAGGAACAATTGGCAAAACAATCATTTACACAACCATCACTACAATTAACTGCACAAGTATGAGAACAAGCATTTCCACAAACCTCAACACAAGAACTATCACAAGAATTAGAACAAGCATTTCCACATGAACCAGTACAAACAGTACAAGTACCACATCCAGTACATCCTACACAATAACTTGTACAATTTTGACTACACCCACTTCCACATGAACCAGTACAAACAGTACAAGTACCACAACCAACACATCCAGAACAACTACAAGTTGAGGATTGACTACATCCACTACCACATGAACCAGTACAAACAGTACAAGTACCACATCCAGTACATCCTGAACAATCACAAGTTGACATATCAAACCCTCCATTCACTTAGTACGATTAATTTTTCATATTCTTCTGAATCTATTATAGTTAAAGCTAAATCTTTTTCTAAATTAATTTCAAATGGCTGCACTGAGGGTATAATTTTTCTCAATTTATTATAAAAATAACCATTAGCCAATACCCTAGCTTTGTGAGTATCACAAATATATGTAGAACGAATATTAGGATCTCCATGTTTATCATAATTGTATGCAGTACATAAACTACATCCACTTGATATTTTACAATCTAAACATTTTTGTGGAGATTGACTTGACATTGTTACTTGATTTAATTTGTTTAACCATTCATTGTCTTCTTTTTTGTCAAGACCTACATATATATCACCTATTGGTTGTTCCTTTTGATAGTTAAGTGTGTATTTCATATATCTAATACATGGATAACATTTTCCATCTGTTCCTATGGCTAGCATATCACCATTACCACCACACCAATTTTGATCAGATACTGACAATTTACCAATAGTCGGATCAAATAAAGATGTAAAAAACTTTTTATAATTTTCATTTTCTAATAAGTAATCTGCTAATTTAATTAATTCTTTATAGAATATTTGGGCATCTTCTACTTTCCAACCTTCCTCATATACACAGTTTGAAAAAGCACCTATCATTCCTATACTCCAAACATTTTTAATAGCTTCGCTTGTATACATTATATTTTCAGGACATAATGTAATTTTGGTTTGAGGATTACTATTGGTACTTACTAGTAGTTTAACAGATTCCTCTACAATATCATAACTTCCTGTACCATCATGGAATACTCTACATTTGTCATGCAGTTTTTTATTTCCATCTATTGTAATTCCAACACTTACTTTTCCAGGGTTTCTACTTAAAAAGCGTTTTACTCTTTCATCTTTTTTATAAGTAGTTCCATTGGTACTAATACTTATCATATAATTTGTCGCCCATGGATGGTCTAACTCGAAAGCCTTAAATTTAAAATATTCAACAACATAGTCTATTAATTCTATTTCCAATAATGGTTCTCCACCAATAAATTCCAAAATTACAGCTTGAGCTTTTGATAATTCGAAATAGCCATTAATTTTTTCTTCATTGAAAATAAAATCAACTGCTTGTTTTGCTACTTCTTTTGACATCCTATTGTTGGTTTTATGTGTTTCATAACAATAAGTACATGCTAAATTACAACACTCAGTTACAACAAAAGTGATATTCTTAAGTCTAAGACCCTTTGCTTTACCATTAATGTCTTTAAATGATGAAGAGTTACAACTTGTAGACTCACAGACTCCGCAATTAGATCCACAATTATATTTCTCATTTGAATTGATTAATGGGGAAACATAATCTTGCCATTGCATAAAATCACTAGAGTTTAAGTATAGTCCGTTCTTTGGAGTTATCATTATTTTTTACCCTCCATTCTCATAACTTTTATTATGTGCAAATTAAAGTCGAAGTCTAATTTAAATGGATTACTCCAAAAATATTTATAAGCTTCTCCAAGTATAATACGTATTATACTATCTCTAGTCAATCTTATTTTAGTAAATAGATCTGTACGTTTCTTGTTAAACTTATCTAAATTAAACTTATTGGCTTCCTCGCAAGTATTATTTACATAAGAGGTGAATAAATTATTATAACTTTGCATTTGTAAATCCTTTAAAAGCATTACATTGCAAAAATCTTTGTCAAGATCTATAAACATTGTTTCACCTATTTTTAAATTTTTAAGTGTTTCAAGTATATCTTTATGGTTAGTTATATCCATATTAACCTCCTTAGTTTTTAACTATAACTTCCAGTATTTAATAAAGAAGTAGTTGTACTTCCATTTATATAGTCTACTCCACCACCATTAGCCAGAGAATTAACTCTTATATAATTTGTAGTAGACGTTCTTAATCTTATACTTCCACCAACAGTATCTATAGAACAACCATCTGACAAGAATATTTGACCTATACCCTCCGCTGAACTACCATCCATATTTGTACCTATAGTGAATAGAGTTTTATCTACACCACCAACTAACTTATGAAACGACATCGTTGCTCCAGCAAGATATAACCATGAGTCATTCTCAGCAGATGTATAAATTCTATTACCTTGTAAGAATGGTGCAGATACTCCAAGACCAGTAATAGTAGTATTAGTAACCCATGATGGGACATTAGCATTGCTTCCAGGATATCCTTGAGGTCCTTGAACACCTTGAGGTCCTATTGCCCCAGTTGAACCTGTAAGATTTGTCTTAGCAGCAGCATCAAGATTAGCCCATTTAAGGACTACGTTATTACCAAATGATAAAGTAGATCCATCGAAGGTTAACTTATCATCTAAATTAAAAGTACCAGTATCTAAATTAAAATTTATCTTATTATTAAAACTACTTAATAATCCAGTCTTAATAACATTTGCAGTTAGATCACCAGTGTCAATGAAATCAGCTACTATATGTCCATCGGCTGTAATAGCAGTTCTAAAAGGTCCATTGTAACCAACTGCAGAATAACCTAGACCATTTTGATTCCATCGCCATACCTTAACCGCTGTCATTACATCTTCAGTATCCATTATAAGTAATTCACCATTACGTTTTACTACATAACCACCTAAAGAACTAGTAATTTGTTCTGTAGCATGATCAATAGCTAATTGTAATTCGCTTTTGGCCTCAGTTATAGTTGTATTTATTAATTGAACATTATCATTTATTGTTGCAGCCAAGTTTGATTTGTAATCACCAAGACCTATCTCGTCATACTTATTGGTTATAGCATTATATGTGGTCTTTATACACTTGGCAACAGCATTAACCCCTAATTTAGAAAATTCAATTTTAACTGAATCACCCATGGTCACAGTCTCAAGAATAGAAAAATGTTTATACTCTTCAGATTGAGACAATTGAGCAAAGTTTACATCAATTGATATTGTTGGTATTCCTATATTATTAGTGGTCATATAAGTTGTTGCTCCAGCTCTTAATATATCCTCAGTTGGAACTTCTGATATTAACGAAGACATATCTAAAGGTAAAATTCTAGTAAAATCGTATGTTCCACTAGCAGTTAATACTTTTTCAGTAAGTTGAACTAAACCTTCTTGTTCTGAATACCAATAAGGGTAAACTCCTGTATACACATTAGAACAATTTTCCTCTTGTTTTAAGTCTATAAGATTCTTACCATATCGGATCGAAACCCCTCTTTGAAGACCTCTATTATTCCATAATCGTACATTAAAGTTATCAAATTCATAATCTCCACCATAAGAAGTTAGAATCTCAGAACCTAATATTGATCTTATGCTAACTGGTTTTATAATTGCTATGGATCCAATTGATGATTTATCAGTAGTAAAAGTAAAAGGACATGATATAACAGAACTACTTTTGATATCTAAGAATGCTTCTTGAATTGATACAGAAGTAAATGGTGAAACTGGGTAACCTGATAAATCATAACTTATATGATGAGCTTCAAATGTTACTACACCACTTATCACTTTAGATACACCATATATTCTAAATGCTTGTGGCGTTGAATAAGGAGTAGATTTAGTTACTATAATTTTTCTTAATCCTAAATCTTGGTAATGAATACCAGTTATTGGATATTCTAATTCTAGTTCAAATCCACTATTATACTCTTCGGTAATTGTACAAGAAATAGCATCACTAAGATTACCTAACCCATTTGTAATGAATGATGTTGCTTGTGAATTAAATAATAAAATCATAAGGTCCACCATTTAGGAATTATTTCTATAGAAGTTATTCCTCCTGAGAATGAAATATAAGAAGTTCCGGCTTCTAATTTAGGAAATTCATCATCACTAAGTACAATAACTGAATTTAAGTTAGTTGTTTCATGGTAAATATCTTGTATCTCACTATTTAATGTCATTCCATCTGTAATAGTTAATATGTTAACTAGATATTTACCAATTTGTAATGAGCCAACTCCAGTTCCTTTTATCACAATTATAGGAAGAGTTGTAAAATTAGTGGGGTTAATTAAATTTCCAGATTTATTAATAATTATTGTTTTATCACCAGACTTAAGAAATCTTTGTGGCTTACAATTAAAATTTATTGTAGTTCGTCCAGCGTGATTAAGAATATTGGATATGTTTCCACTTTCTGAATACATTGCTAATCTATAATACTCAGGTTCATATGAGTCTTCAAGACGTGAGTAACCAAAACCTGAATGAAGCCAATTGGAGACATCATTAGCCATAACTGGGTGTTCTTTTTCAATTGAACCTATTGCAATCTGATAAGAACGATTTACATTTTTATAAGAACCATTATCTTGTATTAAATCTCCATTTCTTCCAGGGATAGATTGTACTGAGTAGTTCCTTTCTGGAGTATCATACTCAGGTGGGTGTTCCACCTGAATATCATAATCTAAGGAGCATACATTATTAAATGTAACTATGCCCATGCTGATTTTCTCCTCTCTATTTGTTTTTGTATTATACGAGATACTTCATCTGCGACCCCCTTAGGATCATTACTCTTAATATTAAATACATTACTAAAAGACGGATCAGGAGTTATAGGATTACTGACTACTGTTTGAGTATCAGTATTTGTACTCTGTTTATTTGCCTGAATATCTCTAGCAGTATTGTTTGCTAAATTGACTGAACCTGCTATAGCATAACCATTAACACCATCCATCATGTTATATAATTGTTTAGCACCATTTTGAATGTTTGACAAATCTATTACTGGACGAATAGTTGGGTTTGTATCAATATTGTCATTAACTATGTCTGAAATACCAGCAATAGCGTTTGACATAGCATTAACCGCACTTGCCCCAAGATCTGTAGCAGAATCTGCAACTTTACTTTTAAAACTAACTAAACCATTAACTAAACCTTGACCAGTATACCTACCAATTTCAGCAAATACTCTAGATGGAGACTTAATCCCCAAAAACTTTTTAACAGCTGTTGGTAACATAGATACTACTGATAATGCGGCATCAACTAATGCTCCAGCCATACTCTTAATACCACTAATAACACCTTTAATTATATTTCCACCAACATCAAATAGCATTCCATACATACTAGCAATTGCACCTATTATAGCCGTTATTAAATTACGACAAGCAGCAGTTATAGCAGGCGTATTATTTCTAATGGCATTTGCTAATCCATTTATAAATGCTAGAATAAATTGTAGTGCAGAATCAACAATCATATAAATCTTAGATCCAATGGATGCTACAAAAGTTAAAACAATTCCAACAGCCGCATTAATCACAGCTGGTATCTGACTTTTTATACCATTTAAAAAGACCAACATAAACTTAACCGCTGTTGCTATGATTTGTGGCATATTATTAATCATTCCATTTACAAATCCTAAAACTAATTGCAGTCCAGCTGTAACCATTGGGACAATATATTTAGCTATTTCTACTAATAAAGTTAATATAAACTTTACAGCCGCTTGAACAACTGGAATAATAAGGGCATCAAATGCTGCGATAAGACCAGTCTCAATGGCTATTACGGCTGCAACAACTGAAGGCATGGCTGCAACTATTGCATTGGCTAAGGCTATTATGCCCGCACCAACAAGGTTTGCAATTGTAGGAATTAATTTTAATAGAGTTATAACACCTGCAACGAATGCTGCAACGAATGCTGCACTTGAAACCGTAAGAGCTGCTAATCCAGCAGAGAAT
>Ga0302215_10003037_pt1 | contig 11387 bp, 10 predicted proteins | sample II_Fen_N3_1_FD_194580 | JGI IMG/M metagenome (GOLD analysis project Ga0302215, IMG submission 194580) | Peat permafrost microbial communities from Stordalen Mire near Abisko, Sweden - II_Fen_N3_1 | ecosystem: Environmental > Terrestrial > Soil > Wetlands > Permafrost | place: Sweden: Abisko... | reverse complement strand
GGCGGGGAAGAATTTAACTCCAGTGTGTTAATCACCGATGATGTTATCCGTAAAATTGTTGAATGCATTGAAATTGCTCCGTTACACAATCCGCCAAATTTAGCCGGTATCAAAGCAATAAGTGATCTGTTGCCTTCGGTACCACAGGTGGCTGTATTCGACACCGCATTTCATCAAACAATGCCCGAATTCGCGTATATGTATGGCATTCCTTATTCATTATATAAGAAATACGGCATTCGCCGGTATGGTTTTCACGGAACCAGTCACCGGTATGTATCAAAACGTGCCTGTGAGTTTTTAGGACTTGATTACAATTCCACGAAGATGATCACCGCCCATATCGGGAACGGAGCATCAATCACTGCCATTGAGAACGGAAAATCGGTGGATACTTCCATGGGCTTCACACCAATTGAAGGATTGATGATGGGAACACGATCTGGAGATGTTGATCTGGGAGTAGTTACTTTTCTAATGGAAAAAGAAATGATCGGATCAGCATCAGTTTCAACATTATTCAACAAACACAGCGGGATATTAGGTATTTCAGGGATCTCCTCGGATTTGCGAGATATAGAAACTGCCATTATTAATGGCAATGAACGCGCGAAGCTGGCACTTGAAATGTATGAATACCGGATAAAAAAATACCTGGGTTCGTATGTCGCAGCGCTGGGTGGAGTAGATGTTATTATATTTACAGGTGGAGTGGGTGAAAATATGTCCGAATTGAGAGAGAGTGTCTGTTCCGGGTTTGGATTTATGGGTGTGGAAATTGATACAACGCTCAATTCAAAATCACGTGGAGTAGAAGTTCTGATAAGTACGCCTGGTTCGAAGGTGAAAGTAGTTGTCATACCGACAGATGAAGAATATATGATTGCTTCCGATACTCTTGAAATAATACAGAAATAAAGGATAATCTATTTATTACTTAAAAAACGCCCGGCACTTAATTTACCGGGTGTTTTTATTTTTGGTCTTATTGACTTTAGGAAGAAAAGAAAGAAGCTTAATTCGATTAAATGAATTAATTTTGTCCACCGAAAGTGATTTTTCGCACAAGGGAATAATTTAAAATAGTGAAATATGGAAATTGGGATACTGATTGTAGGAATCATTGCAGGGATAATGTCAGGTTTATTTGGTATAGGTGGTGGAATTATTATGGTTCCAACACTGATAGCTTTTTTTGGAATGGGAATGCTCAATGCCAATGCTACATCACTGGCTGCCATGTTGCTCCCGGTAGGGGTTCTTGGAGTTGTTACCTATTACAAAGCAGGATATATCAATGTCAGGAATGCTCTATGGATATCCCTCGGGTTATTGTCGGGATCTTTTTTTGGTGCTGAACTGGCTTTGTCAGTTGATGTAAAAGTCCTTTCAAAACTTTATGCAGCCTTTTTATTGTATGTGGCTGTTGGCTATCTGAATATTCCTAAATTATTCAGGGGGAAAAATTATAAAAAAATTGAGAAGCCGGTGGAGGGTGAAAAAATCCATCATGCTTTTTGGATTTTTATTTGTTTAGGAATATTTGCAGGCATTATTGCCGGACTATTTGGAAAAGGTGGTGGATTGGTAATTGTGCCTATCCTGATCAAATTCTTTCGTTATGATGCCAAGGCTGCCTCGGCTACCTCACTTGCGGCATTACAGTTGCCCGTTGGATTGCCCAGTGTGATTGTTTATGCCCAGGCAGGGCACCTAAACTGGCTGTATGCAGGGCTAATGGCATTGGGGATTGTTTTCGGAGTATTCTTTGGCACTAAATTAGCCATAAAATTACCGGCTGCTGCATTTAAAAAAGTTTACGCTTTTTTCCTGTTGGGGGTTGCCGTGTATATGGTATATAAATATATCTGATTTTTTCAACATCTTCGATCACAAAATTGTCGAATTAATTTTTCTTTTTCTTCAATCGTATATAAATCAGAACATACTACTGAGCCTTTACAGGGAGTGATCATTGAATTATCCATTTAAAGACTACTTTTTTACCGAACTCAGTTTGCATTGTTGTGGGTTAGTAATCAATAACAATGAAAACCGGAATCCTTTTTTTTTGTACAATTTGCATTCTGTAGATGAGGATAATTCTACTCCGGCAGTATAAGAACATTTACAGCCTTTTAAAGTTGTTTTTCAGAAATTGGTTTATTCAGAAATTGTTTGTATTTTTACCCGTACTCTCTGACCCTTTTACCTTTAAAACATGACTCAACTACCTGCAACTTCGTTGAATGCCGAACGCTTTACGGCACTGGATATTTTTCGCGGAATGACTATCTGTTTTATGATTATCGTCAATACTTCGGGCAACGGTGCCACGACTTACTGGCCCTTACTGCATGCCGACTGGAATGGATTCACACCTACGGATCTGGTTTTCCCTTCTTTTTTATTTGCAGTCGGAAATGCCCTTAGTTTTGTAACAAAACGTTGGGATACGATGAAACAGACAGAAGTATTGTTTAAAATATTAAAGAGAACAGCACTCATCTTTCTGGTGGGTTATCTGATGTACTGGTTTCCGTTTTTTAAAATTGATGCTCAATCCAATTTTACACTAGCTCCGATAGCCCACACCCGAATCATGGGTGTACTTCAAAGAATCGCCCTGTGTTATGGAATTGTTGCTTTAATGGTGTATTATTTTGGTACAAAGAAAACTATTTGGGTTGGAGTGATTTCACTCCTGGCATACTGGGCATTACTCCTACTGTTTGGTGTACAGGGTGCAGAATTCACCAAAACGGGAAATGCCGTATTACGATTAGATACCTGGTTATTTGGAAGCAATCACCTCTATGTGGGTGAGGGTTTTCCTTTTGATCCGGAGGGAGTGCTGAGCACTTTGCCTGCTCTTTTTAATGTAATTGGCGGATATGCCGTGGGCAGATACCTCCAACGCATGGGAAAATCCTATGAGGGCCTCACAAAGTTGCTTTTTGCAGGGATAGGACTCCTTGTGATCGCATATTGCTGGAATTCGTTCTTTCCTGTAAATAAGAAATTGTGGACAAGTTCCTATGCCGTTTTGACTGTCGGGTTGGATTGTATCATTCTGGCAGTAATAGTCTACATCACTGATATATTGGGAAAAAGAAAAGGAACCGGTTTCTTTCTGGTAACAGGGAAAAACCCGCTGATTATTTACTTGATGAGTGAGCTGGGTGTAACAGTATTATGGATGATAAAAGTTGGAAATGAATCGCTTTTCTCATGGATTTACCATCATATATTCATTTTTACAGGTGATTATCCGGGCGCCTTTTTGTTCTCGGTATGGTGGATGCTTACCTGCTGGCTGGTGGGTTATGTGATGGACAGAAATAAAGTATATATCCGTTTGTAGAAGAATTTCAGATTATAAAAAACATGATAAAATCTGTAGATAAATCAGTTACAATCTTAAAAATTTGATTTTCACATTTAACTGAATTGACATGGCGATATTTAAATCGGTACTTATCTTTATACTGGCAGGGTTTTGTGAAATAGGAGGCGGGTATTTGGTATGGCAATGGATGAAAGAAGACAAACCTTTTTGGTATGGAATGCTGGGAGGTTCCATCCTTGTGCTATATGGTATTGTGGCCACCTTACAAACTGAAAGTTTCGCACGGGTTTATGCTACTTACGGAGGTTTTTTTATAGTGATGTCGTTGCTTTGGGCCATAAAATTCGACCATTTTTCACCTGATAAATTTGATATTATAGGTGCGATCATAGCTTTGGCAGGAGTTTGTATTATTTATTATGCGCCGAGATAAGTAAAGTATTTGATATAATTTTTTGATACATATATTGAAAACAACAGATATTTTCGGTTTAAAATTTTATTTATCATATTATCATTGTTATACATGTTTTACGCCCCCTCAGCAAGTAATGGTATAGTGCGGTGCATGCATGTAATGGTGTGTGAAAGATTCAATTGAATTTGTACAAAAGAATAAACTTTTCAACACTTTTCCCCAACAAGACTAAACCCTGGAATATCAAAACAGCTAAACAGGCTCCTGTACCAAGTCCTCCACCCATTCCTTTGAAGATTAAATCCGATTCAATAAAAATCCAGGTATACATTATTCCACATCCCAACGCCCAGAATTTATTTTTTAATATTAAGGAAGATGACATGCCACAAAAAGAAGCTCCACAAATTACATAAGGAACTTTTAAGAGAATAATTTGATCCGGAAATATTATAAACAATAGAGACTGGATACAACAACCGGTTATAATACTGATAGCTGAAGCGCGTACGGTATTCATTTCAAAAGTTCTTTTAAGAAAATATGTAACCCCGATTCCAAATAGGCTTGACAGAAAAAGTATAACAGTGTTCAATTGTGAAGATTATAAATAATTATGTATTAGTAGATAGCATACAACTGATGCAAATGAAATACTTCCCAACCTTCCGCCAACTCCTTCGAGTGATCGTTTGGTAGTGGCAAACAATAAACCAGACAATCCTGCAAGTATAGAAACTGTGAATGCATCAGGTAGAATAGAATGAGCAGACATTCCGACAAAACAACCGCAATAGGTTGAGTAAGGCAATTCATGATACTTTTTGTCTTTAAACAAATGTGTCAGAAATGAGGCAAAAAAACCAACAATACCACAGGCTAAAATTGGTCCGGTCTGCTGGCTTAAAACAAAGCAACAGGCTCCACCAATAGAGGCGGAAATAACAGAGGATGGAATGTGGCTGGCACTAGCAGAATGATTGTGGGGATTATGTCTCAATCTCCATACATATGCAATAATTAGAAATAGTAAAAGAAAGCAAAACTTAAAAACAGAAAATTCAGTCGAAGAAAGTCGAATAATATAATATAGGTGGATGAATAAAAAAATGCAAAGCCCAATGTTCTTTTTCATGTGGAAGTTAATAAGGTTTTTACCCCGTTAAGGTCACTTTGCAAGGTTAAAATTCAGATTGAAATGGTAATCATAAATTGCAGAAGAGATGAGGTTTATTATATAACCGATAAGCAGTGTATTGGATGAATATCTTTGGATAGTTAGGTTGCAGGCACAGAAACTAATTATTTCAATCTTTCCGAGCCCGCTGCGTCAAGTCTAAGCAACGTAAAGAGCAAAATGGTAAAACCCCACAGGGACGAGCCTCCATAGCTGAAAAAGGGCAAAGGAATGCCTATAACGGGCATAATTCCTAATACCATCCCTATGTTTATCATGAGGTGGAAAAAGAAGATACTTGCTACACTATATGCGTATACCCGGCTGAAAGGATCATGTTGTCGCTCAGCCATTCGAAGGATGCGCATTAGCAATAGCCAGTATACAAATAATACCAGAACCGAACCAACGAAACCATGTTCCTCGCCTACTGTACAAAAAATAAAATCGGTATCCTGTTCCGGAACAAATTTTAATTTTGTTTGTGTTCCGTTCAAAAAGCCTTTCCCCCAGAAACCACCCGAGCCAATTGCAATTTTAGACTGGTTCACATTGTAACCTGCTCCTAATGGAGCATTATCCATATTTAATAATACTTTTATACGAACTTGCTGATGGTCTTCCAGCACTTTTGAAAACAGGTAATCGGCAGAAAAACTGAACACGACAGATCCTAAAGAAAATAAAATCAGAAACCAGTATTTTTTGTAACGGTTAAAGAGTTCAACAAACAACCAGTAAATACAGGAAGCCAATACTGTAAAAATGGCAACGTAGTTATAATTCAGATAAAACCAGGTATTCAACACGTAGGAAGCTACTCCAATCACGATAGTTCCTAATAGCAGGATAAAAGCTTCTTTGCGGTCTCTGCCAAAGTAGAAAGCATAAAAAAACTGAACCAACAGGATGATTCCCATGGCAAGTACCATTCCCAATGTTCCATGATCAACCTGTAAAGGAACGATACTGAGTTTTATAATTGTAATAAAAAGGATGACAGCAAAACTTCCCAGTAAAAGGATTATCCCATTCATACCTTCGCGATAAAGCATTAACAGGAATGCAAGGTACACCAGGGCGGTACCTGTTTCATTCTGAAAAATAATCAGGATAAAAGGAACGAAAATAATGAGTCCAAGCGGGATTAAGTCCTTCCAGTTTTTGAGCTTGTAATTATAGGAACTCATGTACTTGGCGAGAGCTAAAGCAGTTGCCATCTTTGCCAGTTCTGCCGGTTGAAAGCTGATAGGTCCCAACACCAGCCACGATCGTGAGCCTTTAATATCATGGGCTATAAAAATAGTGAGGAAAAGTAATAAGATTGCACCTACATAAATGAAATAAGCAAAGATATTATACATTTTCGCATCTATCAGGAGCAAAACACCTCCGATGGCAAATGCAGTGAGGATCCACAGAAACTGTTTCCCGGCACGCTGGCTGAAATCAAAAATGCTCGCCTGATCAAAATTGTAGCTGGCACCATAAATGCTTACCCAACCCATAAGCACTAGCACAACGAAATAAAAAATCGTTGTCCAGTCCAGGGTATATTTTATACTAGCGTTCTTGTACATTTGAGTTTGTTACTGTATTTATTGTTCTTTCCTGTAGGTCAGTCCGGGTTATTTTACCCTTGAGGTATTGCTCTACCAACAAACTAAAAATCGGGGCTGCATAAGTTGATCCGTATCCGGCATTTTCAACGATCACCGCAATGGCAATCTTAGGCTGAATCCTTGGGGCAAATCCTACAAAAACGGAGTGAGGTTTCCCGTGGCTATTATCGGCTGTCCCTGTTTTTCCGCACATATCGAGTCCTTCAATTTTAGAACTCCGTGCAGTACCGTATTCAAACACACGCCACATGGCTTCGAACACGACAGGGAAGTATTTTTTATCCACTTTGCAGGAATGTAGTTTTTTCAACATCGAGTCGCACTTGTTTAAGTGTGGGCTTATGTAACGTCCCTCGTTGGCGATGGCACACATTAGGTTGGCCATTTGAAGGGGAGTTGCAAGAATCTCACCCTGACCGATAGCATTTGACCGAATGGTGATAGCACGCCAACCTTTATCGGAACGGTACACTTTGTTGTAAAATTTCTGTGATGGGATATAACCGCGTGATTGTTCGTAGAGATCACTATCGGTAAATTTTTCACCTAACCCGAAACTTTTTACCCTGTCGACCCATTCATCATAGGTTGTTCTGAAGTTAATATTTCTGAGTCCGTATCCGTTTTTTTCGATGGTTACCCTGAATGCATTCCAGAAATAAGGATTACAGCTTTCCTGAACAGCGCTCATCAGGTTTACCGGTGAACCGTGATGGTGGGTACATTTTATCGGAGACGATTCAGGACCGTTACAGGCAAACAAGGTGTGCTCATTAATCCCTCCCATTTGCTGCAGGACTAATGCCTGAAGGGCCTTAAAAGACGATCCCGGAGAGTACAGGGCTTGTGTAGCACGATTGATCAAGGGCTTTGTCGGATCGTGAACGAGTTGCATATAATTCTTAGATCGTTGCCGTCCAACTAACATTGAAGGATCAAAAGTCGGGCTGCAGGCCATAGCTAGGATTTCACCGGTTGAAGGCTCAATAGCCACCACACTTCCTACTTTACCCGTTAAAAGTTTTTCTGCCAATATCTGCAATTGAATATCAAGGGTCAGAGTCATATTCTGACCGGCTTTGGGAGCAATGTCTTCTTTGCCGTTTTCATATTTTCCCTTTATTCTTCCTTTGGCATCCCGCAATAGAATTTCAACTCCTTTTTCACCCCGCAACTGTTCTTCATAGGTTTTTTCAATTCCATCACGCCCTGCAAAATCACCCTGTTTGTAATAATCGTCGTTGTCAATCTTTGTTTGCGAGACTTCACCTATACTTCCAAGAACATGAGCAGCACATGGAAAAGCATATTCACGCAACGTCCGGTTTTGAATATAAAAACCGGGATATTTGTACATGGATTGTTGAATAGTGGCAATGTTTTCTATACCCAACTGGGTCATAAAAAGTTGAGGAGTGTAAGAAGAATAACCCGGATTTTTTTTGAAGTCTTTAATTTCTGCAATCCTGTTTATAAAATATTGTTTATCAATGTTTAGTGCTTTACAAAAGGAAATTGTATCTAAATCATGAATTTCGCGAAAAATTAAAGCAATATCATAGGCAGGTTTATTATAAACCAGTAATTTGTGATTCCTGTCATACAAAAGTCCGCGTGGAGGGAATTGTGTTTTTTTTAAAAATGCATTGCTATCCGCACCGTTTTTATATTTCGAGTCGATAATCTGGATGGTGAACAATCTCAGAATATACACAACAATGACAGCTGACATGATAATGGATATCACATATCGTCTGTTTTGAAGCGTATCGTTTATCATATTTTATTTACTTTTAATCGATTGAATGCCTAAAATAAGCAAAATAGTTACCAGTGAACTCAGTAATATTTTTGCTATTAGCATCCAAAAATGAACAAATGAAAATGCTTCGAGTGTAAATAATGTGACATGATGAATTAATACCATGACAACAATATATTTTACATAGCCACTCACACCAAAAGTATAGAAGGTAGGCGTTGGATTATTACCTTCTTCTATATTTGTAAATAATTTTATAATTCCTTCACGGAAAAAGGCAACAAACACCGTTGCAAAAGCATGCATACCCAGTGTATTGGAAAAGATATCTATAGAAAGTCCAAGAATAAAAGCCAGCACAAGTAAGAACCAACGTGGCATTTGAACCGGTAGGGTGAGAATAAATAAAATGTAAAGGTAGGGGTTGATATATCCCAAAAACTGGATATTATTCAGCACAAGTACCTGAACAAGCACTAAAAGTATAAAACGGAATATGTTTTGAAGTACAGTAGGCATATATCTATTTCCAATTTAATTATTTCCAATTAATTCATTAGCAAGTCTACGTTTTTTCAATCGTAAATTGGAGATGATCTAATTGTAAATCAAAGTTGATCCTCCGATTTTTTTTCCAATTCTTTTTGTTCCTGAAAGTTCAGATAGTTTATCACTTTCACATGTGAAAGGGTATGGAAATTTACAGCCAGTTTCACCTTGATTTTATAATAGGCATCACTTTCCTTGATTTTAAAATCTTCGATATTTCCAACAGGGATTCCTTCCGGGAAAGCACTGGTTAATCCGCTGGTTATAATTGTATCCCCAAGGGCAAGTTCAACATGCCGTGCAATGTCTGTCAGGTTCGCATACCGGTAATCTTCTCCCGACCAAAGAAGTCCTCCTGAATAATTGTTCCGTTTAAACTTACAACTGATCTCAATTTTAGGATTTAGAATAGGTATAACTACAGAAAACCGTGTTGAAACAGTTTTTACAATACCAACAACACCTTCGTCGCTAATGACACCCATATCAATTTTGATGCCATCGATGGCACCTTTATTCAGGGTAATGTAGTTTTGAAGTTTATTGGTTGAACTGTTAATCACTTTTGCCGAAATAAACTGATATTCCATTTCGGGGGGTATACGGAAATGAATTGAATCCGAAGTTTCAGGTTTTAAAGTAGATAACTTGTTTTGTAAGTTGATGATTTGGTTTTTAAGTGCAGTATTTTCTTCAGACAGATTATCATTCGCAGCACGAAGTTTAAAAAACTCAACGACCGAATTGCTCCACTCGTACATGCCCGAAACCATTGAATTACTGGAAGACAAAAAAACACTTTTTTGATACTCCTGATTTTTCACAATCAGTGTAAAGGAGATTATTTCTAATAAAAGAAATAAAAACACGACACTGTATTGAATCAAAAAATTGATCAGGTTCTTCATTATAGATGAAACTTCGCGGAGGAAAAAAGTCGTTTATAGAACAAAATTTTCGATATGCATATTAACTAATATGCATATCGAAAATTCAAGTTAGTTTTATCGAATCAGGAATGAGAATTTATCTACATTTTTCAGGGCGATTCCGGTTCCCCGTGCTACTGCACGTAAAGGATCTTCAGCGATGTGAAACTGGATATTCAATTTATCAGTCAACCTTTTATCCAATCCGCGTAACAAAGCACCGCCCCCGGCTAAATAGATACCCCGTTGTACGATATCTGCATATAATTCCGGTGGAGTTTGTTCAAGCGCACTAAGGATGGCAGCTTCTATTTTCGATATGGATTTTTCAAGACAATGTGCAATTTCCTGATAAGAGACAGGAACCTGCATTGGCAATGCGGTCATGCGGTTTGGGCCATGTACAATATAATCTTCAGGAGCATCTTCCAGGTCTGTCAGTGCTGCACCTACATTTATTTTGATCAGTTCGGCAGTACGTTCGCCTACTTTAATATTGTGCATACGACCCATGTATTCAACAATGTCAAGTGTCAAGTCATCACCTGCAATACGGATTGATTTATTCGAAACAATACCACCGAGGGAAATAACGGCAATTTCAGTTGTTCCACCGCCAATATCAACGATCATACACCCGTTTGGAGCTTCTACATCTATGCCGATACCAATAGCTGCAGCCATTGGTTCATAAATCATGTATACTTCACGACCACCTGCATGTTCAGAGGAGTCACGCACAGCTCGAATTTCAACTTCAGTACTTCCTGATGGAATACAAACTACCATTTTAAGTGTAGGTGAGAAGAGGTGATTCTTGGTAGGGATCATTTTAATCATCCCACGAATCATCAATTCAGCAGCATAAAAATCGGCAATAACTCCATCACGCAAGGGACGAACAGTACGAATGCCTTCATTCTCTTTTCCCTGCATTTGTCTGGCTTTTTCACCTATAGCAATTAACCGGTCAGTACGTTTATCTAAAGCTACTACTGATGGTTCATCAACCACGATTTTATCATTATAAATGATAATTGTATTGGCTGTTCCTAAATCAATAGCTATTTCTTGTGTAAATGAAAATAGTCCCATTTTATTTATTTCAGTTTTTTTAATTTTATTATTTCCTGTCCACCGTCAGCGGATTGTAAATAGGTAATCTGCAATTTTCATTAATGCTTAAAGTGACGATATCCGGTTGTTACCATGGAAACTCCGGTTTCATTGCAGGTTTGAATTGATAATTTATCATTAATTGAACCACCCGGTTGTATAACTGCAGTAATTCCAACGCCCGAAGCAATTGACACGCAATCGGGGAAAGGAAAGAAAGCATCGGAAGCCAGCACAGCACCTTTGAGATCAAATTTAAAAGTGTTTGCTTTTTCAATGGCTTGTGTCAAGGCATCCACCCGGGAAGTCTGACCAACACCACTGGCAACCAGTTGTTTATTTTTTGCCAGTACAATCGCATTCGATTTAGAATGTTTTACTATCTTATTGGCAAAGAGTAAATCTTCAATTTCTTCAGTCGTTGGAGCATTTTCAGTAACCACCTTCAGATCCTCTAATGTCTCG
>Ga0302215_10003035_pt1 | contig 11388 bp, 10 predicted proteins | sample II_Fen_N3_1_FD_194580 | JGI IMG/M metagenome (GOLD analysis project Ga0302215, IMG submission 194580) | Peat permafrost microbial communities from Stordalen Mire near Abisko, Sweden - II_Fen_N3_1 | ecosystem: Environmental > Terrestrial > Soil > Wetlands > Permafrost | place: Sweden: Abisko... | reverse complement strand
ACGCAACCACTAATAAAGTATGACTCCTGTGCCGACAACTGAATGGCAAAAAACAGTAACATTGAAATTAGCGTTGCTTTAATAATTTGATTTTTTTTAATTGTTTTCATAATTTGTTATTTTTTTAAAAGTTTGTTTGTAAATTTTATTAGTGTATTAGTGTTGTAGTGCACTGCAAAAGTATATTGAAGTTTCCATATTTAATGCATCCTAACAGTTAATTAAAGTTAATTGCGTGATATTTCATCACACTTCATACCCAAAATACTAATAAACAATAGAATATATACAATAGAATATATATTTCAATAATTCAATCCATACTAAATAGACTAAGATCGAATCAAAATATTACATGCAGAATTATCATTTTAGTATTTAGACGGAAATCAAACGAGGGTTGGATTTAACCGACACGTTAAATAAACAAATACTTTCAAGCAAAAACAATTAGTTGCCTAATGAAAATTTCGTACTTTTGCACCCTCAAACTCAAGCAACATGAATCGTTTTCTTTCGCTTTCCATATCAATCTTACTTTCAGTCATTGTATTATCCTGTAAAGAGTCCGACTCAGATCCACAATCAGACACAGGATCTAACGAGGACACGGGACGTTATATCTCCGAAGTTTTTGAATATGTTTATGGGCCGGGGCAACATGCCAAAACAGCCAAACCAACTGACATTGCTAACTTTATTGGAGTACCAAAGGATGATAAATGGCTTTATTTAGGGGGCTTTGGAGGGTATGTGATTGCAGGATTTAATCACAATATAACAAATGGATCGGGGGCAGACTTTGAGGTATTTGCATTACAAGGCACATCGCCGGAGCCAGCAATAGTATATGTAATGAGCGATACAAACGGAGATGGAAAACCTAACGAAACCTGGTACGAGCTAACAGGAAATCAATTCAGTAACAGCAAACACAATTACTGGGTACGCTACTACAAAGCCATAAATGACTCTTCAAATATAAAATGGAAGGATAGTGAAGGTACTTTTGGTGAACTTAAATGCGGTTTTGGAGCTACAAATTCATCAGCATGGTGGTGGCCGGCTACAACAACCGACAGTATAACTTTTCATAGCACAAGGCTACCAGATGCTTATGACAACAATTCAGTTAACGGTTCGCAATACTGGGTAGTACCAAAAGATCGGTTTATCTGGGGATATGCCGAAAACTTATATGGTACCGACTATGATAATACTACCGGAGCAAATAAGCTGGATATTTCAAATGCTGTGGACTCACTGGGTCATGCGGTTGTTCTTCCACACATTAGATTTATAAAAGTTCAGACTGGTGTTCTACAACAAGCCGGTTGGACCAACGAAGTTTCTTCAGAAATCAGAGGTGCGAAGGATTTGAGAAACTAAATTTATTCAATTTCAATCCGATACTTGTCAAGCAAACCTTCTAAGCCCATTCTAGAAAAACGAGCTTTAGTAATTCGGTTTGCTTCCGGATCAATGGAATATTGAAATGCCGTTCTGAAATCTGCTTTCTCGAGTATTGTTCGGAGAAAAACAGCGCGTTGTAAATCGCAATTATCAAGTATGGAGGCAGTCAGATCAGCTTCGGTAAAATCTGTTTCCTGTAAATTGCAATTCTCAAAGCGAGTTTTTTTCAATTTGACCTTATTAAAAATAGCTAACTTTAGCACGCAACTTACAAAACTCACCGAAAACAAAAACGGATTACACTCTTCAAACTGAACCCCAACAAGCTTGCAACCAACAAATTGAATATCGCTCAAAGCCGTATTCTTCATGCTTGCCAAGCTAAAATCGCAATCGTCAAACCTACATTCCCGAAACGTAACGTCCACCAGATTAGAACTATAAAAATTACAGTTACTAAACTGGCAATTTTCGTAAACATCGCATGGGAATTTTTGATTTGAAAAATCAATCCGCTCAAAAAGTTTCGATTCAATCACAATTACAGTAGCTTATTTTTAAAAATCTCAATCGTTTAATTGACCGAAAATGGTTTACTTTCTATTATTCATTTCTACAGCCGTCTTCTGGCGTAATCCCTGATTTTCTTTTACCATCTGACGTAAAAATTCCTCAGGATAACCGGCTCTGATAATGGTGGTAGGAATTTTATATTCATTTTGAACAAATTTTCCGTCTTTTTCCTTCTTAATATTGCCATCCATATACTTTACTAACAGGTATTCACCTAGTTTTTTCCAGGCCGCAGTAGAATTCTCGGCCTGAGAGCAACTGAAACTTGTCAGAAAAGTACGAGCATCATTCTCGTTCATTCCGGTTGCCACTTTATCAATAGCGGGAAGCAATGTATTAAAGTCATTTTCCCATTTAGACTGCACAATTTTAACATCGGCAAACATGTAAGAATACTTACTGTAAGCGTAATTAGCTACCCAATTGTAAATCCAAAACGCTGAAGTAGGCGAATACTCTAATAAACTACCATTGTCGGCTCTGTAGCATTCAGGAACAGTTTTAATTCCACAATACATAGGTACATATAAAGACGTAGCAGCATCATCAACACCAAACCACAATACACCACCAATATAATCGGGTAACCAACCGCGCATTTGAGCCACAAATGTGAATCCGGTTTGTTGTGTTGCTGTAGGGCGTTCGTGAACATAGTCAACGCTATCAACTTTAAACGTGAGCGGACTGCAACGTAACTTACTGCCAAACGGGCCAGCAGCCAACCCTTTGGTCATATCCATTTCTGTACCTTCGTACTGATCACGCATATAATCTTTCAGTTTTTGTGCCGATAACTTAAATGTAGGTTTAATCCACAATGGCATTCGTTCTGCAGTTTCTCCTTTGACATATGATAGATATTTACTCATTGCCGGATCTACTTTACGAAAAAAACTCCAAACTCTCGCTTCGCAAGCACGTAGCGCTGTATAATCGAGAGGCGCATAGGTTTCGGAAAAGCTGAAATCTTTATTTTTTCCCTTATAAAAGCCCTTCTCACGAGCGAAAGCAAAAACATCGTGAGCATACATACAATTACTTTTATCGTCAAGCGGAAAAGTTGTGATTCGTGCCTGATTAGCATGAGCCGATACGCAATCGTCCGGAATACGTTGAGCAACCCACACTGCACCTTTATTTCCCGGCCCTTTTCCAACCATCTCCATAATCCATATTTCATTAGGATCAGCAATTGAAAATGATTCACCCTCGCTATAATAACCATATTCTTCTACCAAATCGGTCATAACTTTGATAGCCTCACGAGCAGTTTTAGCTCTTTGAAGTGCTATATAAATAAGGCTTCCGTAATCCATGATAGCGGTTGTATCAACTAACTCTTCACGACCACCGAAAGTTGTTTCGCCAATACTCAGTTGATACTCGTTCATATTACCAATAACCGAATATGTTTTTTCTACCTGTTTAATTTTTCCAAGATATTTGCCGCTATCCCAGTCGTGAACATCCAGCAACTGCCCAGCCGCATGCGTAGCAGCCGGATAACGATATAGAGCACCAAATAAAAAATAAGAATCTGCATTATAGGAGATCAATGTTGATCCATCGACAGTAGCAGCTTTACCAACTAAGAAATTAGTACAGGCATGGCTAGCAATGGTAGCCCCAAAAAAAGCTACAAGAATTATAATTTTTTTGAACATTAAAATAAAATAAAGATTAAACACACTGACAATTAAAGCCATACAAAAACAATAAACGGCAATCAAATAAAAAACCAATGCCTGAGTTATTCGTAAATATAGCTGACAAAAAGTTTGCAAATATACATATAAAAATTTTCTTTCATCCGAAAAGAAAGATCAATAAATAGGAGTTGGCTACCTAAAATCAAACAAATTTTGACTCTCAATCTAAATTTATGCAAAATAATGCAACAGGAAAGCATAAATATTTTCACAATATAGATTTTCAATTTGAAAAAAACTATCTTTGCAAACTCATATTATCCATTGATATTTCCGGCTTCAAAATTGATAAAGAACGCCTATTAAGTAATTGACAATCGAAACGCTATGCTAAAAAACAGCAAATTCCATTTCCTACCTGCAGAAATACTCACTTTCATCTACATTTTTATCACTGCATTAATAATTGTATTTTTCAAACATGACCATCAGACGATTACAGAACTGTTGCTCAATAGGCTATATATTATCTTTGGCATTTGCTTTTTAGCTTTTATAGACTCATTCAAAAGAATTTGGATTATACGCTTTATAAGATACGTTTATCTAGCTATACTTCTTTCTTACTGGTATCCTGAGACTTATGAGATTAACAGCATTCTCCCAAATCTTGATCATATTTTTGCGAATTGGGAGCAGTATATATTTGGTTTTCAGCCAGCTCTTGTTTTTGCTTCCAATTTTCCGCAACATTGGTTTAGCGAATTGATGAATATGGGCTATATCTCGTACTATCCCATTATTGTTGTTACAGGTTTGTATTTTTATTTCAAAGACTCAAAGTATTTCAAACAATTCTTTTTCTCGGTTATCTTCTCTTTCTACATATTTTACCTGATTTACATTTTATTCCCCACTGCAGGTCCTCAGTACTATTTTATTGCAGATGGAATTGAAAATGTAAAACATGGATTATTCAATAATATTGGGACTTACTTTCACAGCAACCATGTGCTGGTAAGCGATCATAGTAATTCCGGTTTTTTCTATGATTTGGTAGAAACAACACAATTAGCAGGTGAGCGACCAACAGCAGCTTTTCCAAGTTCGCATGTGGGTATATCTACATTAATTATGATACATATTTTCAATAAAAAATATTATCATGTGTTCATGGTATTGATTCCGATATACTTATCTTTGGTAACAGCAACTGTTTATATACAAGCACATTATTTAATCGATGCAATTGCAGGGTTGTTATGTGCCTTCCTGTTTTTCTTTATAAGCAATAAAATTTACAACCGTTTATTTTTGATTAAGCAATGAACATTTGTAGTCGTTTCGGTTGTTACAGGCTATAATATATTCAAAACATAAAATTAATGAAGTACACTTTTGCTTTTTTAGCTATTGCTTTTTCCTCACTGGCACTGAATGCCGAGAATCGTGCTGATTCAATTAAGACAAATAAGATCAATGAAGTAACTGTGCTGGGTGGTTTATCTGGCTCATTTGCGTTGCCAATGGCAGTTGTAAATAAATCTACAATCGAAAAAAACAGCTTTTATACTCCTGCGGATGCCCTCCGACGCGAAACCGGTATTTCTCTTTCACGAGATGGTATTTGGGCCACTTCGGTAAATGTCCGTGGATTATCCGAACAACGATTGCTCTTATTGGTTGATGGTGACCGGATTCAAACTTCGTCAGACATTGCGGGTGCCTTATCAACAGTTGACATGGCCAGTTTGGAGAAAATTGAAGTTATAAAAGGTGCCAGTTCGGTTCTTTATGGAAGCGGTGCAATGGGTGGCATCATAAATTTTGTTTCAGAACGTCCAACTTACAGTAAGACATTTCAAACATTCGGGAAAATCAGCAGTGGATTTAATACAGCTAATAATCTTTGGGCAAATAGTGCCAATATTAATTTCACAACAAATCAATGGTACATTGCACTGAATGGCAGTTATCGTACCGCTGAAAACACCCAAAGTCCCAAAGGAGAAATTCTTAGTAGCCAGTTTCATGATGCTTCGTGGGGATTAAAAGGTGGTATGCAATACTCACGGAGCGAAGAACTCTTGGTTAATTTCCAGCATACGGGTGCATGGGATGTAGGTTTGCCCGGAGTTAGCAGTTTTCCGGCAATTGCAGAAGCGCGTTACAAAAAAGTAAATCGAAATCAGTTAAGTGGTGAATATATCATCAGCGACATTAACGATTATCTGACAAAATTAAGCATAAAAATATATACCCAAAACATCACGCGCGAAGTAGAAAGCACTTTAAAGCCACAATCGACAGTACTTCTTCCAAGTAGTACAAACAGCACTTCTGGTGCAAAAATCACTTCCGACTGGCTTTTAACCGTGAGACAATCGCTGGTATTGGGTGCTGAAGGTTGGTTACGTAAATCGGAGACAGAACGGTTAAGAATTATTTCGCCTACAGCCACAAAAGACAGCGTACGTGGCGAGCAACCAGTGGCTAATGCCAGAATGCTGGACATAGGCGTTTTTGCTCACTACTCTTGGAAAGTTATTCCAACAAAACTAATACTTAATGCAGGTGTTCGTTTGGATTATATCCGTACGATGAACGATTCTGCGTTTAATCCGGTATTTATTTACACGGTGAACGATGGAGTAAGGAAAAATATTACTGGCTTTAGTCGTTCAACATTATTTGAAGCAGGAACATCTACTGAAATGGCTTATGCCGCTCATTTTGATGCATTTTACAATCTAACTAAAAAGCAATCTGTTTCGTTGTCAATTGCCAACTCCTACCGGGCAGCATCAATTGACGAACGATTTAAATACATTGACTTAGGAGCTGCAAAGAAAGTTGGGAATCCAGACCTAAAACCTGAGCACGGTACATTTGCAAATTTCAATTATACTATTTCTTCCTCAAAATTATTAGTCAAAGCTGATGTTTTTGCTAATTACCTGATTGATCTGATTACCGAAGTGCAAACATCTGCAACATCTAAGATATTTATGAATACAAATATTGATAAAGCGTTGTTTTTAGGTGGCGAATTAGAAGCAAATTGGAATATCAACAGACATTTTTCGGTGTTAGCAAATGCATCGTATACAAATACCCAAAATTTAGAAACAAACACTCCGCTACCTCAAATTCCGCCAATGACTGGCTTTGCATCATTGAATTATCGTTCCGGCAAACTGCTTGTAGCATCATTCTCTACGCTTTGGGTAGCCAGTCAAAATGAAGTTGCAGTAGGCGAAACTAAAACAGCCGGGCACATTGTTTATAATATTGACGCACATTCTACTCCAATTAATTTAGGTAATACATATTTACAACTATTTGCAGGTGTTGACAATATGATGAATACAGCCTATTACAACCATTTAACTTCGGTTCGTGGCGGTGGAACTAAATATTACGAACCGGGACGAAACATCTATGTAAAAGCAAAATTCGGTTTCTAAACCAACTGAGCTTTATTTTTCGAAAATCCGTATCTTTGCAAGCATCACTTCCAAATTTTAATTCTATGGATAATGCCCTCGCGCTTGAAAAGTTGAACGAAATATGCAAAGGTACGCTGATGGAACATCTCAACATTGTTTACACCGAGGTTTCAGAAGGATATATTGTGGCCAAAATGCCCGTTGACGAACGCACTTTTCAACCCATGAAACGACTTCACGGTGGTGCCACTATGGCTCTGGCAGAATCAGTTGGAAGTGCCGGCTCATTGATATTGGTCGACATTACTAAATTTGCGGTACTTGGTGTTGAAATTAGTGGTAGTCATGTAGCTACAACCAGAGAAAATGAGGTATTTGGTATTGGAACTCTTATTCATCGCGGAGCAACCCAACATGTGTGGGAAATTCGGGTGGAAGATAAAAATAAAAAACTAATTTCGATCTGTAGGCTTACGAATCGTATTATAGCTATCAAATAAAAAGAAACCCTAAAAAGGGAATTCTTAAATGACTGGAAAAAATAATAAATATCAGCAGCTGAGTAAACTTCAACAGGTTTGCCTGAAACAAAACATTCCTTTTGCTTCATACCGATTGCCACTCGGAACTGAAGTTGTAACATTAGTTCAGCATCATTCGTTACCACAGAAATTAGATTCGCTGCAGTACATCGACAAAAAAAATGGATTTGTTGTTTCGCCATTCAGCGAAACAGATAACCATGGCACTTACCTAATTCAACCTGATTGTGTATTCTTTTCAAACAACATTGAAGAAATTTATCTTCAAAAGTTAGCAAATAACAATCAATTTTTGTCTATTAAAAAAACATCGGACAAGTCTTTAAAAACGACTACTTCAGAAGATTTTATTAGTCAGGTGAATGCTGCCACAAAAGCTATGCAGCAAGGCATATTTCACAAGGTAGTACTTTCAAAAATCCGATTGGAAAGTCTAAATAGCGACTTTGAACCAGCTGATTTTTTCATAAAACTGTGCGAAAAATATCCACATGCATTTGTGTATATGCTGCAACTTCCAAACGTAGGGTGTTGGTTGGGAGCAACTCCAGAGCCATTACTTACCGTTGAGGACAATGTTGTAAAAACAGTTTCGCTGGCCGGAACACAATTATCTACTGGTAGCGAGATTGAATCGTATCAATGGACTACAAAAGAAATTGAAGAGCAGGGGATTGTCACCGGTTTTGTTGAACAAACCTTACGTTCTTTAGCTATAGAAAACTATATTAAAGTTGGACCAACAAACTATCAGGCTGCAAATCTCATTCATCTGAAAACAGCATTTGAATTCCAACAAAATGAATTTGGAAACCGCTTGGGTAATTTTCTAAATGCATTACATCCAACGCCATCGGTCGGTGGTTTACCTAAAGCAGAGGCGAAAGATTTTATCTTGGCTAACGAGAAACACGATCGTAGTTATTATACTGGATTTCTCGGGCCAATTAATATCAATGAAAAAACAGCTATTTTTGTAAACCTTCGTTGCTTACAATTGTTCGACAAACAGTTTGTATTATACAGCGGTGCCGGCATTACAGCTTCGTCAGTTGCCGAAAATGAATGGACCGAAACGGACAACAAGATGATGACGATGATGAATGTGATGAAGAGTTGAAATATATTAATCGAAGTATCAGGAATGAATCATTTTAGACAAGGAATTAAAAATATACCCGAAATCTGTGCCCGTCATGGTGTCAAAAAAGTGGTGATAGCACCGGGATCGCGGAATGCGCCGCTGATATTTGCATTCACGGCTCAGACGGACATGGAATGTCTGAGTATTACAGACGAACGCTCGGCGGCTTATTTTGCATTGGGGATGGCACAGCATAGTGGCGAGGCAGTTGCGCTGGTTTGCACTTCGGGAACAGCCGTACTGAACTTTGCGCCAGCCATTGCGGAAGCTTATTATCAAAACTTGCCACTGCTCGTTTTCACTGCCGATCGCCCTGCCGAGCTGATTGATCAGGCAGATGGACAAACATTACGACAAACCGATATTTTTGCCAACTACATAAAAGCGAGTTTCGATCTACCTGTTGACACGGTTGTAAATGCAGATTTGGATTTTTCGGACCGTCAGGTTTCGCAATCCATCGATACTGCGGTTTCGTATCCACAGGGTCCGGTACAAATTAATGTGCCGATGCGTGAGCCGATCTACACCGCTTTGCCTGAAACGCATAGCAATCCGAAGATTATCAAAACGATGAAAACCAACTCCGGCCTAACAGTAGAGAGTTTGACTGAATTACAACATTCATGGTTACTGCACAAACGTAAATTGATTGTATTCGGTGTTTTTCCGAAAAATGAAGCACTGAATGCGTTGGCAAAACAGTTGGCAAATGAGCCAGATGTTGTGGTATTGGCTGAAAATCTATCAAATATAACCGGTAAAAACATAATCACTCAGTTGGAATCTTTATTCTCGAGGGTGAATTCAACGGAAAATCCTGATACTTTCACCCCTGATTTACTTATTACCATTGGCCATTCTGTGATCTGCAAGCAATTAAAAATATTCCTGCGTGGTCATCAGCCCACAGAACAATGGCAGATAGAATCGTCGATGCCGTACGTGGATACCTATAAAAGCCTGACAACGATTGTTCCTGGATTAGCAACTGAAGTGCTTTCTGAAATGCCATTAGGGCAAGCAGGAAGTGATTTTTCGAAAACGTATCATTCGGAAATGGCTAAAATAGCCGCGCATCACGAGGACTTTGTGAATGATAAACCCTTATCGGACATGAGTGTTACCATTGAGCTACTGAAACAAACTCCAGCAAACACTGTACTGCATTTAGCCAATAGCACTTCGGTTCGTTGGACACAACTTTTCCCAGCTCGACCTGATTTGACTTATATTTGTAACCGCGGAACATCAGGTATCGACGGCAGTATGTCAACAGCAGCTGGATATGCCTATAGTTCTCAACTGCCAACCGTTTTTCTGACTGGTGATTTGTCGTTTATCTACGACTCCAACGCCCTTTGGAACAATTATATTGGCAAAAATATTAAAATTATTGTAATGAATAACAACGGTGGAAATATCTTCCGTTTTATTGGTGATAAAGAGTTGATGGCTGGTAGCATCGATTTCTTCACTACACCACATCATGTAAAAATAAAGGCTTTGGTCGAAGCTTATGGGTTGAATTATCTAGTTTGCGACACAACCGAAAACCTCAGCCAAAGCGTTGCAGCTTTATTAAACTCAGATAAAGCTACCGTGCTGGAAGTATTTACCGACAGCGATTTGAATACAGAAAATTATAACGGATATTTTAAAAACATAAAGAAATGAGACAGTGGACAACCATTAAAGAGTTTGAAGAAATTAAGTTCGAATATTTCGAAGGAATTGCAAAAATTACGATAAACCGCCCGCGTTACCGCAACGCTTTTACGCCGGACACAATCAAGGAAATTATAGAATCGATGGTGTTTTGCCGCGATAGCGAAGATATTGCAACTGTAGTTTTAACGGGTGAAGGCGATATGGCCTTTTGTAGTGGTGGCGACATTAATGTAAAGCAAATTGGAGGATATATTGGCAAAGATGGCATTCCCCGTTTGAATGTGCTCGACTTGCAAAAAATGATTCGTAGCCTGCCAAAACCCGTTGTGGCTATGGTAAATGGTTTTGCTATTGGTGGTGGCCATGTATTACAGGTAGTTTGCGACTTGTCAATTGCTTCCGAAAATGCGATTTTTGGACAAACAGGGCCTAAAGTTGGAAGCTTCGACGCAGGCTTTGGCTCGTCGTATCTGGCTCGCATTGTGGGTCAGAAAAAAGCGCGCGAAATTTGGTTCCTTTGTCGCCAATATTCAGCTGCCGATGCGTTGGAAATGGGCTTGGTAAATACCGTGGTGCCGTTCGATCAATTGGAAGACGAAACCGTGAAATGGTGCAAGGAAATGATGCAACACAGTCCGTTGGCATTGCGTATGATTAAAGCCGGATTGAACGCCGAACTCGACGGACAAGCCGGTATTCAGGAGTTGGCCGGAAATGCGACTATGCTTTATTACATGACTGAGGAAGCGCACGAAGGTAAAAATGCTTTCCTCGAAAAACGTAAACCTGATTTCTCTAAATATCCAAAAATGCCGTAATCCCAGCCCCCCCTAAATCCCCCGAAGGGGGACTTAAAAGATAATATAATTGATTATATGCAAAGCCTCCTATAAAAAAAAACGGATAAATTACGGTTGAATAATACTGAAAAATAGCTTCAATAT
>Ga0302215_10003031_pt1 | contig 11395 bp, 11 predicted proteins | sample II_Fen_N3_1_FD_194580 | JGI IMG/M metagenome (GOLD analysis project Ga0302215, IMG submission 194580) | Peat permafrost microbial communities from Stordalen Mire near Abisko, Sweden - II_Fen_N3_1 | ecosystem: Environmental > Terrestrial > Soil > Wetlands > Permafrost | place: Sweden: Abisko... | reverse complement strand
CAACTGACGTAACTGGTTCAATCAAATTCGAAGGCGAAATGGTTATGCCTGGTGATAACGTAGTTATGGAAGTTGAACTTATCGCTCCAGTAGCTATCGAAGCTGGTATGAGATTCGCGATCAGAGAAGGCGGCAGAACCGTTGGATCTGGTGTTGTTGATAAAATCATTGCTTAGTTCTTAAGCAAAAAATAGACGATAATATAATTTCGTTTAATTGAATAAAGGGTTACTTCTTTGGGAGTGGCCCTTTTCTTTATGCTATACAAAAATGTAACAAAAAATTTAACATACAACACAATTGGTCAATATTTACTCCATGAAAAACTTTATTAAACTACAGGGATACTTAGGAGTAAACATGGGAAATCCAATTTTAGTAAACAAAACAGTTGTGAACAAACAAATGCCTCAGAAACAGATTAATGCTTCTGGAGTTTCTGCTGCAACGGCTTCATTACAAGTTCCCGACAGCATTTTGCTATATAAGAAAGGGAAACCGCTCAGAATAATGGTTAACCCTGGTCATGGCGAACAAACTTATACAAAAAAAGGAATCGAAGTTGTTGCTACAGGTGCAAGAAGAGCAGTGCCAAATGAAAGAACAAATACAACATACAAAATTGCCGGATATAACAGAGAATTCAGCAACGATACAATATATGAAATGAATTTGAACGACAGCGTCGCTCAAAGAGTCAGCAAAAATCTAAAAAAATACGGAGCGCATGTAATCTATGCTGATAATCTAACTTTAGAAGGCATTAGAAAAATGCAAAAAGATTCTTGCGCAAACTCACTGATTTCAATCCATCACAACACAAATGACAACCCAAAAATAAAGGGAAGCGCGACATATGCATTGGAACAAAGCGCCCAGCTTGCAACAGCGATTAACAATAACTTAAAAACAGATTCAACAACTGCAAACTTGGGGGTTAAAACTAATCCGGCAAAGAGCAAATATATACTTAAAAAGTCTAAAGAAGCTGTTCTTGTTGAATGCGAATTTATGAGTAATCCTGAACAATTAAAAAAGATAACAACCCCGGAATATTTTGACACACAGGCAGATAATATAACAAACGGGCTTTTGGATTACTATTTAGAACCGCCGGTCGCAAATGCAAAAAAAATCCATCACAAAAAAGCAGAGAAAAAGCCTGAAAAATATGAAATCAAAATGCTTTTCAACGCAAAGCCAAAACAAAAACTTTGCATCTATCCACCATATTCTTTGTATCAAAATTAGTTTTGATATTTTGATTAGTGTTTTTTTGTAGTAAAATTACTTTACTGGATTATCGACGCATAATCCTAAGCAAAAAATGCTTGAGTACAATTAGAGGTAGGTGTAGTGGCAGGTCCGTTTTTAGACAGAAATTGGATGGGGCAAAACGAAGATTACAATTCTTCGAATATTGTTATGCTTGGAATGCCTTTTGACGGGACAGTTTCATACCGTTCTGGTTCAAGATTTGCGCCTGAAATGCTCAGACTTGCAAGCTGGGGATTAGAGACTTATTCGCCTTATTTTGAAAAAGATTTGCAAGATGCAAATTTCCATGACATTGGCGATTTGGACTTTCCACTTGGAAACACATACAAATCACTTGAATTGATAAAAGAAAATGTTGAACAAATATACTCAGACAAAAAGAGAGTTTTTGGCATAGGTGGCGAACATCTGGTTACACTTCCGACTATTCAAGCTATTTCGAAATTCTATAACGACATTACGATTGTACACTTTGACGCTCACACAGATATGAGAAAAGAATATTTGGGCGAAGAAATGTCGCATTCAGCAGTGCTTTACCACATCGGCAGAATTGTCGGGTTTGAAAATGTTAAACAAATCGGAATTCGCTCTGGAATGAAAGAAGAATTCGAGTTGATGAAAAAATATAACACTCGCCTTGCGTTTCCCGAACAGTTGAGCAAATTTAAAAAGCGAAACGTTTTTGTAACTTTGGACTTGGATGTTTTGGATCCTTCTGTAATCCCTGGAACAGGAACGCCTGAAGCTGGGGGGCTGAGTTTTAACGACCTTATGGAATGGTTCAAAGAGCTCAAAGAATTAAATATAATAGGAGCAGATGTTGTGGAACTGGCTCCGCATTACGATGCGAGCGGAGTTTCTACCGCAGTTGCGTCAAAGGTTATTAGAGAATTATTGATGTGCTTATAATGGATGCTATTGAAAGAATAAATTATTTAAAAGATGAAATTAATCGGCATAATTTTTTATATTATGTCGAAGAAAACCCGTCTTTGAGTGACTTTGAGTATGACGAGATGTTTCGTGAGCTTCAAAAATTGGAAAAAGAAAATCCAAATTTGGTTGCGCCTGACAGCCCGACTCAAAGAGTCGGCTCAATCGGAACAAAGTTTGAACAACACAAACACAAATACAGACTGTACAGCCTCGATAACTCAAACAACTACGAAGAACTCGAAAAGTGGTACGACAGAGTTGTCAAAGAAATCGGCAAAGATGTCGAACTCGTTTGCGAACTCAAAATCGACGGCCTTGCGATAGCCTTGACCTATGAGAATGGTCTTTTTACAACCGGTGTAACAAGAGGCGACGGAATTGTCGGCGAAAATATTACGCAAAACTTAAAGACAGTTAAAGCAATTCCTCTGAAATTATTTGAAGCAGAAAACCTTGATGTCAGGGGCGAAATCTATATGCCAAAATCTTCTTTTGAAAAATTAAACGAAGAAAATCTAAAAACTGGCGAAAAAATATTCGCTAACCCAAGAAATGCGGCAAGCGGTTCATTGAGACAACTCGACAGCACTATTACAGCGAAACGCGATTTATCAATGTTTTGCTACGGAGCAATTTTTGAAGGTTTAAATACTGAGCAAAAAACCCACTACGAGAATATTTTAGCGATTAAAAAGCTCGGATTTAAGACTAACCCTAACGTTGAAGTATGTGCGAATATTAAAAAAGTAATCGAATACATTGAAAAATGGGAAACAAAGCGTTTTGAACTGGATTACGCGACCGATGGCGTTGTAATAAAGGTGAACAGCCTACACTTGCAAGAAGAACTCGGCTTCACTTCGCGCGCTCCGAAATGGGCGACTGCTTTTAAATTTCCGCCAGAAGAAGTAAACACAAAACTCAAAAGTATTGAAATAAATGTCGGTAAGACTGGGGCGGTCACTCCTGTAGCGATTTTAGAACCTGTTTTGCTTGCCGGAAGTACGGTTTCAAGAGCCAGCTTACACAATTTTGACGAAATAAAAAGACTCGACATAAGAATCAGTGACACAGTTTTAATCAAAAAAGCAGCCGAAATCATACCAAAGGTTATAAAAGTGGACGAGCACTCTCGCGACTCAAAAGCGATAGAATTTGCCGTTCCTGAGAAATGTCCTATTTGCGACACTCCACTTGAAACTCGAGAGGGTGAAGTGAATTTATACTGCCCGAATTCAATGTTTTGCCCTTCACAAATAAAAGCGAAAATTGAATACTGGGTCTCAAAAGAGGCTATGGACATTGATTTTGTCGGTCCTTCAATTATTGAACAACTGTTCGCGAAAAACATGATTAAATCGGCGGCTGATTTATATGCACTTACTCAGCAAGATTTTATGCAACTGGATTTGGTGCAGGAAAAATCCGCATTCAATATTTATAACTCAATTCAATCAAGTAAAAATCGACCGCTGGCAAAGTTTTTGACGGCACTTTCAATTAGACACGTAGGAAAAGAGACTGCGCAGATTTTGGCGTCACATTTTAAAACATTGGAAAACATCTCAAATTCGACTATTGAAGAACTTTCAACAATAGACGGCATTGGAGAAAAAATCGCGCTGAATATTTATGAATTTTTCCACAACGAAAACACCCTAAAATTCTTGGCACAGCTAAAAGACGTAGGGGTTGAACCTAGTTCAGAGATTTTTGAAGCCAAATCAGACCTATTCTCAGGAAAAAGTTTCGTTTTAACTGGAACATTACAAAGTATGACGAGAGATGAAGCTGGGAATAAAATCAAACTTATGGGCGGAAAAACCGTATCATCAGTGAGTAAAAATACTTCATATGTTCTGGCAGGGGCAAATGCAGGCTCTAAATTAGTTAAAGCTCAAAATTTAGGTGTTATAATATTAACGGAAGATGCTTTTTTAAGCATGATAGATAAGGAAAATATTTAATGAAAAAGAACTTGCGGGTGGTACAAATAAACGGCTTTAGGGGATTATTTCTTGCCTTTTTTATTGTTAGCTGCCTAATTGCAGGATTTATTGCATTTCCGTCTTTCATAACAATGCATGTTTGGAATTATCTGTCTATGAGGACAGGCTCTTTCCCTGCAATCGACTTTGGTGCCGGCGTTTTACTTTGGGGGATTATCGCATTCAGTATTTATTTAAGTACCAAGAAAAAATTTATTATATCAACTAATTCTCAACAAGAGCTTTCTGATGATGAAATAAGAGAAGTTATATCAAAATTCAAATCGCATACAATCAACTCTCAAGCTTTGCTTCCAAAGGAATTTTCAACCGAAGCAAAAGAGGAACACAAAGAAGATAAAGTAGAACAATAAAGCTTCTAAAGGAGATGTCATATGAAAAAGGTATTAATTACGGCGCTTATATTATCAGCACTCACAGCCGTTTCACTCTCCACCACTGCAGAGACCATTGAAAAAGATAAAGGCTATATTTCCGTTAACGAATCAACCGTAAAAGAAATAGCGCCAAATCAAGCTGAAATAACAATTGGCATAGAAACATCTGATGTCTCTATGAAGACTGCGTCTGAAAAAAATAAGGCGATTGCGAACCAAATAGTTTCAAGCCTCAAAAAGCTATTAGGTCCGAATGATTACATAAAAACGAATACTTATTCTGCAAGACCAACCTATATTTATACAAAAGATAATAAACAAGTCTTTGACAAGTACGTAGTAACAAACTCGGTCACGGTTATAACAAACAACACTGAACTAGTTTCCAAACTTACTGATACAGCGATTGCCCAAGGTGCGACAAATGTTGACAACTTGAAATTTCTGGCAACCGACTACGATTGCGCTTGCAACGAAGCGTTAGGCGAATTAACTAAAAAAGCATACAACCAAGCAAGCTCAGTTGCAAAATCAATAAATTCGCAAATAATAGGCATCAAAACTATTAACGCAACTTGCAACACAGACAACGGTCCTAGACCTTACTATGCGATGATGGCGAAAAGTTCACTAAACGCAGATTCTGCTACTCCAATCGAAAGCGGAAAACTAAAAATCAACGTGAACGTAGACGCATCTTTTTACGTCAAGTAGAAAGTTATTTCAAACTATGGTTACCTTGATTGAAGTCATTGAAAGCTTTTTTGATTGTTAACTGGTCTTGTGGAGTATCCTTATACATTAGCGCTTTTAGAGAGGGCGCAACTCCATCGAATAATATATTAATTACACCTTGAGAATAAATTTTTGCGGCACCAACAGCCATCCATTTTTTAAAACCTAAATGATATAAAAGTTCAGAATAAATATAGTTTGATATGTGATTTGCACTTACAACTTCATCTTTGAACAAAGCATACTGAACCTTGCTATCCTTATCCCTACCCGGTAAATTATCGACAAATAGGGTATCCCACTTATCTCCTTTTCTAATATTTTTACACAATATATCGCATTTTTTGATAAAGTTAATTATTTTATTCTTACCAAGTTTTTTGTTGACAGTATCTAACGCTGATTTAAGTAACACATTATAGTGCTCTGTCACATCAGGATAAAGATGCTTTGACAGATTTGGATTAATCGGGAAGTCAATGCTTTTAGGACCTGAATAGCCCATATAACTCGAACAAAGTTGTTTTTTTGAAATTCCAACTTTAGCCAATTTTTCAACAACTTCAGGGGCGGCTGTAAAATTTATTTGATTATTTCTTGTTCCGACACTATTCATCATACTTATTTAAAAATAAACAAATTTAAAATTGCTAACAAAAAATGTCATCTTAACAAATTTTAATAAAAAAGGCCAACTTATAGTTGACCTTCAAATATTCACACACACTAATTTACTTTTATTTTGATTATTATGGAGTAACTGCCCCTGCAGCTACCGCTACTGTTTTACTTTTGAATAAGTTGCCCCAAGCGTGACCCCAAGCTGAGAACACTTTACCTAGACCTCTTCCGCCGCCTTTTGCGCCGAATGGTAGAGCGAATAATAGAGCGCCTGTTGCTAGAGCTAAGCCAGCGTAACCGATTGCTTTACCTGTTCTTCTATCAGAGATTTCTGTTTTTGATAAGCCTGTTCCTGTTACGTTTGATACGTTATCAGCTGCGCTTGTCGCATCGGTGAAGAGATTGAATGGATCAAGTCCTTGCTTGATACCGTGTACAAGTTGACTGTCGCCTCTTTCTTCGATAGCTGTTTCGATATCTTGACCTGTAGTTGAAGCGTATAATCTGTTTGCATAAGCCTTGATTTGAGAGTCATAAGCCATTTTTTCTTCGTTTGAAGCGAACATTTGTTCAGGATACATCGTTTTAACTGCTTCGATTAACTTTGCATATTGAGTTTTAACGTGTTCTTGCTCATCTTTGTCAATTTGAGTTTTAAGAACCTTAATTCTTTCTGTGATTTCACCTTCAGAAGCACCTGTTGCGAATTGCGCTTGTCTAGACATTTTTTGCTGACGAACTTGTCTTTGAAGTTGGAAACGCTCGTTATCTTCCATCAAGGTATTATTGGCTTGGTTCATTTGTTTTTGGTATTGGATATATTGAGTTGGATTTGAACAGTACCCCATTCCCATTCCGCCCATCATATTCATTCCTGAGTCGAAACCGTAAGTTCCTGCGTTACCAAAACTTAGAAGTGGGGTATCACCAAATGAACCGGAATCTAGTCCTGCAGCGCCGTTGTATGAATTAGTCAAATATCTTGACTGCATACTGCCACCTAATCCATTAATACTTAAATTTTCACCTGTCATAACCAAACCTCCAAAATTAATAAATAACCATTAAACCTTTTTTAAAACCTTCTATACATATATAAACACATTTGGCCTTTGAAAATTGCCTTTTGAGTTTATTTTTTGTAACAAAGTCTTAACAAACAGCAAAAGGAATCCCTGCCAGTCGCTATGTTTAGTAGCATTCAGCAGGGACCAATCAGTAAAAGAGACATCCCTAACATCATGGCATGCGTTTTTTTAAAAGGCAAATCAACCAAACAAAAAAGACTTTCTTTCTCTTTGCCTCGATATATCTTTTAAGCTATAATACTAGTATGAAAAAGATAATTTTATTATTAATTATTACCGTATTGTCCGTCAATTGTGCTTCAGCGCAGGGGCTTAATTTTAGTAAAATGAAAAATCCATTCAACAAAAAACCGGCACAGGTACAAAAAACAACTGCAACTGACGCAGATGATGATTCGCTGACCCCGAGCGAACAGGCGATATTGCTTTATAATGAAAACAACACGAAAGGTGCTTTCGATACGTTACTTACGATAAAAGACGTAAACCGCAGCGTCCAAGACTGGGTTTTGTTGGGAAATCTGCTTCAAGATCAAGAGCGCACATCCGACGCTATTTTTATGTATCAAAGAGCAATTATGCTAGATCCAAAAGCTTACAAGGCTTATTACAATTTAGGTAATATATATTTAGAAGACGAAAAACCTTATTTAGCGATAGAAAATTACAGAAAAGCGAACAAATCAAACAACGAATTTCCATACGCTTATTATAATTTAGGCTGTGCATATCTAAAAACAGGCGAATTAAAAAAAGCTAAAATAGCGTTTTTAAAAGCAATTGAACTGAAAAATACAGAACCAAGCTTCCACTATAATTTGGCATACACATACAAAATGCTAAATAATGAAAAATTAGCGAAGCAATATTTGGGGTTTTATAACAAATTGATGGAAAATAACCAGTAAATCACTCAACGATTTCATAAAGTGTTATTGATTCCTGAATACTAACGTTTCCTTGCGGAATTTTTAAAACCTTTGCACTCACAACCCTATTAGGATTTTCGATTTTAATGACATCCCCTTCTTTGAGCTGTTTTGATGCCTTAGCCGGACTTCCGTTCACTGAAACGCGACCCAAGTCAGCAACATCATTTGCCACTGTTCTTCTCTTTATTAACCTTGATACTTTTAAAAACTTATCTAAGCGCATATATTAATCCTTTACAATTGCTATTTATAATATTATAATAAAAGCTATAAGAAAAACAATAGAAACTAGTTTAAGGATATTTAATGGACGAAATTGGCAGTATAATTTTTAATTTGTTTGTAATCGCACTTTTGCTTTTTTCAAACGGATTTTTTGTCGCGGCTGAATTCGCTATGGTAAGCGTTCGTAAAACCAGAATAACCCAACTTACAAACGAGGGTAATTTTGGAGCAAAGCTAGCCCTTGAAGCCCTTAAAGACTTAGACAAATTCATAGCAGCTGTTCAACTTGGAGTAACAATTTCTAGTATCGGACTTGGATGGGTCGGCGAGGCGACTTTGGTTCGAATGATTGAACCAATCTTCAGTTTTTTACCTGCTCAGTACCAACTTGCAGCTTCTCACACAATTTCAGTGACAATTGCATTTGCACTCATAACTGTTTTACACGTTGTAATCGGTGAATTGATGCCTAAATCAATTGCTCTTCAATATCCGGAAAAAACTTCACTCTTAATCGCATTGCCGATGAAAATAATTACAAAAGTATTTAACCCTTTAATATGTGCACTAAACGGACTTGGAAATTTTCTATTAAGATTTTTCAAAATACCGACTTCTCCAACTTCTCACTTGGCGCACTCGATTGAAGAATTAAATATGTTGATTAACGCAAGCTACAACGAAGGCGTTTTAAACGAAACAGAAAAAGAAATGTTGCACAACGTATTCAAATTTTCTGATTTGACTGCGAAACAAGTTATGGTTCCAAGAACAGATATGGCTTGTATTCCATCTGATATTTCGTTTGACGAATTAAACACCTTAACAAGCGAAAGCCAATACACAAGATACCCTGTTTACGAAGAAAATATGGATCATATTTCAGGAATAGTACACGTTAAAGACTTATACAGCCTAACTCTTAGAAAAGAGGAATTCTCAGTTGAAAAGCTTTTACGTCCGGTTTTACTCGTTCCAGAAACAATAACGATGGATAACCTTGTCAGAGAGTTTAAGAAGCGTCAAAGCCAAATGGCCATAGTAATAGATGAATTTGGTGGTACATCAGGGCTTATAACCCTCGAGGATGTCTTAGAAGAGATATTCGGCGAAGTGCAAGATGAGTTTGACGAAGACGAAGAAGCTGACATCAGAGAAATTGCTGAAAACACTTACATAGCAAACGCTATGATGAGATTAGACGAAATCGACGAATACTTTGAAGTTGAAATAATTGACGAAGACGTAGATACAATCGGCGGCTTGGTTGTAAAATTGCTAGGCAGAATAGCTTTAGTCGGTGACATTGTTGAAATTCAAAATATTGAGTTTAACGTCAAGGAAATAGACGGAGCAAGAATCACTAAGTTAATAATAACTAGAAAATTCCCAAACAAACAATTAGAAAAAGAAGAAGCATAAAAAAAGAGGCCGTTCGCTTTACGAACGGCCTCTTTTAAAATATTAAATATTAAATTAATCTTCTACCAGATTTTCTATAAATCTTTGCCAGTTTTTATCAAGAGTTTTGATAAATTTATGCGCATCCAAAACGTCATCAACGCTTATTGGATTTGCGCCTTGCTGAACTTGTAAAGCCAAATCTTCATCAGAACCTTCTTTAAATTCTAAATCTGAGATGCCTAAAAAAGCCACGCCAAAACTTTTACCGCAATTAGAACAAACTATTCTAACAACAAGCATTTCTTCGCCTTTTGTCTTTTCTTCTCGCATAACTCTAACGGAATCTTCATCGAAATCTGATTTGCAATTAGAACAACACAAGTCTTTAAATAAAGTGCTAATTTTTCTTTTCATACTACCCTCAACATAATTATACTACCACAATTGAACCACTAACTTAAAGATGCATACGACATGACCCCGTTAACACTAAATTCCACATTTCCCAAATATCTATTCACTTTTAAATACATGCATTAAGTTTAGTTAAGCCTATTTAAATAACCGTTTGTAAAAATTAATAATGTGGAATTATATAGTGTAAGTGATAGGAGTAATGATATGGAAACGTTTAATTTAGTTCTTTTTGGTTTCATCGTTTATGCTGCGTTAGTGATTATTCCAAGCATTTGGGATGAAGTCATTACACATCGTTAACATTACAAACGGACAATTTCTGCAGACCTTCAATTAGTAAAATAGACGTCATTTAAGTATGAAGGTTCCTGATGTCACAAACTTACTTTGCGTGTGATATAATTTTTGGTAACGCAAAGGGGTTAGAATGATTGATTTTAAACATTATACGGTTATGAAGAACGAGGCTGTCAACGCACTAGAATGCGATAAAGAAGGCCGAAAAGAATTAATATACATCGACGCAACATTGGGTGGCGGCGGACACAGCGAATTGATCCTGAAGCAAATTAAACCTTCCGGTCGATTGATTTCGTTTGACATCGACGATGACGCGATTGCTGCGGCATCTGAACGACTCAAAGATTACAAGAACTTAACAATTGTGAAAGAGTCTTATACTAATATTAAGAAAGTTTTACAAGACTTAAACATTGATAAAATAACAGGCGGAATAGTCTTTGACCTAGGAGCATCGTATCACCAGCTAACAAAGGCAGAGAGAGGCTTTTCATTCTCTAAAAATGCGCCTTTAGATATGCGATTTAATACCAGCGATGAGAAAAGCGCATACGATGTCGTGAACACCTATAGTGAAGCGGATTTGGTACGTATTTTTAGCGAATACGGCGAAGAAAGATTTTCAAAAAGAATTGCAAAAAAAATAGTCGAGCAAAGAAAGGTCAAAAGCATTGAAACTACTAGCGAATTGGCTGATTTGATCATACAAGCAACGCCTCGTGTAAAATCAGCTATACACCCAGCAACCAGAGTGTTTCAGGCTATCAGAATAGAGGTTAATCAAGAGTTAACAAATGTAAAAAAAGCCCTGGACGAAGTCTTGGCTTTATTAACAAGTAGTGCTATAATAAGCGTAATAAGTTTTCACTCACTTGAAGACAGATTGGTCAAAACTTTCTTTAAGTATCACGCACAAAAGTGTCGGTGTGAAAAAAATCAGATGATATGTAAATGCGGTCCGCCTCAATTAGAAATCATCACAAAAAAACCATTATTAGCAAGTGAAAATGAAGTAAAAGAGAACCCACCTTCGCGAAGTGCGAAGTTAAGGGTAGCTAGGAAATTTTGTA
>Ga0302215_10003030_pt1 | contig 11397 bp, 11 predicted proteins | sample II_Fen_N3_1_FD_194580 | JGI IMG/M metagenome (GOLD analysis project Ga0302215, IMG submission 194580) | Peat permafrost microbial communities from Stordalen Mire near Abisko, Sweden - II_Fen_N3_1 | ecosystem: Environmental > Terrestrial > Soil > Wetlands > Permafrost | place: Sweden: Abisko... | reverse complement strand
GCTTAATCTGTATGAAACAGATGTGAATAGAATTCAAGAAAATATTAAAAATGAAGGACTTTGGAATGTTTTTGCATGTTAATAAATATATGAAAGAGAGATAGAATAAAAAAATCTACCTCTCTTTTCACATCATATTAATAAGTGATATTTTGCTTTTTGTCAACGGGTTTAATAAATTTAAAGATTAGCAAACCAAAGGTTGCAGATAGTAATGAAGCCACTATTATGCTTATTTTTGCTGTAGATAATATTGTTGCATCTGTAAAAGCTAAAGATGAAACAAATATTGACATTGTAAATCCAATACCGCTCAGTACACTTACGCCATACATGTGTTTCCAGTTTGCGTTAGAAGGAAGTTTAGCAATCTTCAATTTTACTAATATAAATGATATTAAAAATATTCCTAATGGCTTTCCGAAAAATAAACCAAAAATAATTCCAACGCTGACAGATGTTGTCATAATTGTTGAAAGACTACTACTATTAAAAACCACACCAGCATTTGCTAAAGCAAATATCGGCATAATTACAAAAGAAGACCATGGAGCAATTTTGTGTTCAAGTTTATGCAACATTGAATTTTCAAATGATTCGATGTCCTTTGCAGCAGGAATTATCATTCCAAGTAATACTCCAGAAAATGTTGCATGTACACCGGATTTAAGTATGGTAAACCATAATATAATCCCGAGAATAATAAAAACTGCAGAAGAATTTACTTTGAATTTATTAGCTAAAATAAGAATAATTAAAACCATTGCACTTATAAAAAGGTAAAACCAGGATATCGTATTGGTATAAAATAATACGATTACAATAATTGCTCCTAAATCATCAACGATAGCTAGCGTCATAAGAAAGACCACAATCCCTCTTGGTGCTTTTTTACCGACCAAAGAAATTGCACCTAAGGCAAAAGCAATATCTGTTGCCATAGGAATTCCAAACCCATAGATCGTAGATTGACCATAATTACAAATCGCGTAGATAGCTGCAGGTACAATCATTCCCCCAATAGCGGCAGCAATCGGTAAGATTGTTGTTTTAAAGGATTTTAATTCTCCAAATAACATCTCCTTTTTGATTTCCATTCCAACAACAAAGAAAAATATTGCCATTATACCGTCATTGATAATATGTGAGATAGGCATTGAGAAATTGGAATCGTTAATTCCAATTGTTATATCTGTGTGTAATGCTGCATTATAAATTGAAGATAAACCAGAATTAGCAAGGATGATCGCAATAACAGCAAAGAACATAAGTAATACGCCACTAGAATATTCTAGTTTAAAAAAATATTGAAATAATTTTGGAACTTTACTGATAGAGTAATTTTTCATAGATTATATCCTTTCTGATTTGAGATTAAGTGTATTTTAAACATTTTTACGGTTACGAATATTATGTGTTAAGCTTTCTGACATCACTCTTAAAATGGATAAAAAAAGGGTGGGAATACTCATGACGAGTTTCCCATCCCAGAAACTAAATTGCTTGAAAGTAATATTATAATTTACCCAACCGTAATTTGTTATATTCAGTTATTATTAAATATATATAGAATATGTCTATTTTAAATGTCAATATATAAAAGTGAGTTAAATAACAATTGACTTTTATAGTATTATGATGATATCATACAAAGATATGAGTGTTCTTGATAAATATTATTATTTCTTTACAACTATTAAAATTTATTTTTAAGCTTTTAAAAAATCTTAGCATCATGCGATGTTATATTTTGTGAAAAGAAAAGTAAAGAGATATATAGGATAATAAAGTTTATATAATTATGTCAGCATATGACATATTATTTTCGTGCAGATTTAGATATACTATGTAATAAGAAGAAAATTTGTAAAGAGACTATTAATGTTATAATTAAACAAGAATGCGTGGGGAATACTTATTATATATGTATTTCCTAATATAGATGAACCGATACAAACACCGTTGGCTACAATAATGTTTTGACATAATATCAAATGTAGTCATTAATAGATAATAAAGTTAGATTGAGGAGAAAGATTGAAGAACGATATGAATGAAGAATGTAAAAAAATTAAAATAATCCCATTGGGTGGATTAGATAAGATCGGTATGAATATAACTGCATTTGAGTATGAAGATAGTATTATTGTTGTAGATTGTGGAATTTCATTTCCAGAAGACGATATGCTAGGAATAGATTTAGTGATACCAGATGTTACTTATCTTATGGAAAATAAAGAAAAAGTAAAAGGATTTTTTATTACACATGGTCACGAAGATCATATTGGCGCATTGCCATATATCTTAAAAGATTTAAATGTACCAGTGTATGCAACCAAATTAACAATAGGATTAATCGAAATCAAGCTCAAAGAGCATAATCTTTTGAATAAGACAAAAAGAAAAACTGTAAAACATGGTCAATCTATTAATTTAGGACCGTTTAGAGTTGAATTTATTAAAACAAATCATAGTATAGCGGATGCGTCTGCATTGGCTATTCATACTCAGGCTGGAATTATTGTTCATACGGGCGATTTTAAAATTGATTATACACCTTTGTTTGGAGATACAATTGATTTACAAAGATTTGCTGAATTAGGAAAAAAAGGCGTATTAGCACTTTTATGTGATAGTACGAATGCAAAAAGACCAGGATTTACTGTGTCTGAAAAGTTAGTAGCAAAGACCTTTGATAATCTATTTGCAGAATATACTTCTAATAGAATAATAGTAGCAACTTTTGCATCAAATGTAGATCGTGTGCAACAGATTATTAATACTGCAAGCAAATTTGGTCGCAAGGTTATTGTTCAAGGAAGAAGTATGGTAAATGTAATGGAAGTGGCGTCAGAATTAGGCTATATTACAATACCAGAAAATACTTTGATTGATATTGAATTAATGAAAAACTATCCAGATGATAAACTTGTATTGATTACTACAGGAAGCCAAGGGGAAGCAATGGCGGCATTGTCAAGAATGGCTGCATCAACACATAGGAAAGTTACAATTAAGCCAGGAGATGCAATTATATTTAGTTCAACCCCTATCCCTGGAAATGAAAAGGCTGTATCAAAAGTTATCAATGAATTGGCAATGAAGGGCGCAAAGGTTATCTTTGAAGATACACATGTGTCAGGCCATGCTTGTCAAGAAGAGATTAAGCTTATGTACTCATTAGTAAAACCTAAATATGCAATTCCAATTCACGGCGAATACAGCCATTTGATGGCACAAGCTGATTTGGCAGTTTCGATGGGAATTGATAAAGAAAATGTATTCCTTTTACAATCTGGAAATGTGTTAGAACTTTCAAAAGAAAAGGCTGAGATTGTTGGACAAGTTCCTGCAAAAGGGATTTTTGTTGATGGTCTTGGAGTAGGTGACGTAGGTAATATCGTCCTTAAAGATAGACAATATTTATCACAAAATGGATTGATTATTGTTGTGATGACATTTGAAAAAGGCTCAATGCAATTATTGTCAGGGCCAGATATCGTTTCTAGAGGTTTTATATATGTAAGAGAATCTGAGCCACTTATGCGAGAGATTAGAAACATTGTTAAGGTTAGTCTAGAAAAATGTCAAGATAAGAATATTTCTGATTGGGGTAAAATAAAAAATATTATCAAAGATGATTTAAATGAATATCTTTGGAAAGAATTGAGAAGAAGTCCTTTGATTTTACCAATAATTGTGGAAGCATAAATTGATATATAAGAAATAAAGAATGGGCAGTAGAGAAATCTACTGCTCTTTTTTTGGAGAAAAACAAAACTTTTCTGAAAGTAAAACCGGTTATTTTTCTGAAATTAACATAGGTTATTTTGTGAAAATTAGCTGCTTTCTGTTGTTGAAGAAGCTACGGTATGACAGATAACATGCAATGAATGAAGAAATGGAAGTAGTGGAAAGTAACATAAACATAACCATTATCTGATACTTTATAGCTTCAACAGGTGAAGTTCCAGCTAGTATTAATCCAGTCATCATACCGGGAAGAGATACGATACCTAATGTTTTCGCTGAGTCAATCGTTGGCAGCATACCTGTTTTTATTGAGTCTCTAATGATTTCAATAGAGGAAGGTAATATATCTGCGCCAAGCGAAAGCTTAGTTTCAACTTCTTCCCGTTTGTTTTTGAAATCGGAGGATATTTGTTTATAACATAACCCTAACGCAACCATCGAATTGCTGATAATCATGCCACTGATAGGAATGATTTGATATGGTTCATATACGATTATCCTTGAGAGAACAAGGATTGTTAAAGTTACGATGGTACCTGCTGCTATAGATAAAAAAGATATGATGATTCCATGGTTAATCGCTTTTCCTCTTTTTGCGGCATTATATGCAGCATTAAAGGTCATGAAAAGAAGTAAAAGAGTTGTGAAAATAGGACTTTTAAAGCCAAAAATGTATTCTAAAACATATCCAACAGCAACAAGCTGAATTACAGCTCGAATTGCACTGATTAGGATTTCTTTTTCAAGCTTAAGTTTTTGCGAATAAGAAAAAACGAGTGTTATGATTACTAGACAAGACACAATAAGTAAAGATGTGATACTGATTGAATTTGGTCCGTTCATTTTAAGGCCTCCAATGATTTTATTTTGCCGCGTTCTATTGTTAAAAGTCTATTTGCGTATTTCCTACTTTGCTCAGAATCATGTGTTACAAATAAAACAGTAACGCCTTCTTTGTTTAGTGACTCTATAACAGTTTCCACTATTTTTGTATTGTCTTCATCAAGTGCAGATGTGATTTCGTCTAAAAGTAGAATTTCAGGTTTAAACAGTAAACTCCTAATTAGGGCTATCCTTTGCTTTTCTCCGCCAGAAAGATTTGCTACGTCTTTACTTAAAAAATCGGTAGTGATATGAAATAAAGAAAATAATTCATCAACACGATTTTTATCGAAGGCTAACTTTCTGATAGTAAAAGGAAATTTGATATTGTCCATTACGGTAATACCGAAAAGGTAAGGCGTTTGGAAACAATACGTTATCGTTTTTCTTAATTCTGTAGGATTATAGTCAATAAATTTTTTCTCGCGATATTTAATTTTCCCATTTGTTGGATTGATTAAGTGGCTGCAAAGTTTAAGAAATGTACTTTTACCGCTTCCAGAAGGGCCAACAATTGAAATATAATCTCCTGGTTCTATTTTTACCGATATATTTTCAAGAATAGTTTCACCATCATTTTCAAAAGATACGTTTTCAAGCTCAAGTAATGACAAGATATACACCTCCGTTTTTTGATCCTTACAAATATCAAATTATAGTATAACAGTTATTACTATTTGTATCAATAAATGTAAGGCGTGTTTTTAATACGGTGCCTATAGGCAAATAATAAAATCTAATGTATAATAAGAATAAATTTTATATAAAATAGTGTGATTCAAAAATATAAACAAAGGTTGGTATTGGTAAATGAGTAGAGAGTTTGATGAAAATATGTCCCAACTAGTTTCGGAAATTACTGCAAATTATAAACAGAATCCTATTTTCTCATCTTTTGATTCTTCTAATTTAGCAAACAAAGTTGAAATTATCGAAATATTGAATGAGTTAAGACAATTGATATTTCCTGGATTTTTCGAGCAGAAAAAATTAGCAAGCGAAACAATTGGATATTATGTCGGGAATCTTTTGATGAGTATTCAGGAAAAATTGCATAGACAAATTAAATGTGTGCTTTTTTATAAGAATTATATAAATATGGAAATAGAAGATTCAATATTAGAGAAAAAAACAGATGAAATATGTCAATCCATTTTAAAATCATTACCTAAAATACAAGAATATATTACAACTGATGTGCAAGCAACCTATGATGGAGATCCAGCAGCTGTAGATATGGAAGAGATAATATTTTCATATCCCGGAATATTTGCGGTATGTATTTATAGAATAGCACATGAGCTCTATAAATTATCAGTACCATATCTTCCAAGAATTATGACGGAATATGCACATAATGAAACAGGGATAGATATCAATGCGGGCGCCGAAATAGGAAAATATTTTTTCATTGATCATGGTACAGGTGTTGTTATTGGGGAAACTTGTATGATTGGGGATAATGTGAAAATATATCAAGGGGTAACCCTAGGTGCATTATCAACAAGAGAAGGACAAAATCTTCATGGAGTTAAAAGACATCCAACAATTGAAGATAATGTTACTATTTATTCAGGAGCCTCCATTTTAGGTGGAGAGACTGTCATTGGTAAGAATTCAGTTATTGGTGGTAATGCGTTTATTACAAAATCGGTTCCGGAGGATACTAGGGTAAGCGTTCAAAATCTTGAATTGAAATTTAAAAACAGTAAAGCCAAAGAATTTGATCAAGAATTCATATCGGATTGGGTTATATAATTATTTGATTGTCATATGCATGACGTTGATTAATTTTAAGATAATATGTTTTGATTTGGAATTTTTTAATTATCACTATAATTTAAGAAGGAAGTGAAGCAAATGATGCCAGTAATTTTTATAGGACATGGATCACCAATGAATGCGATAGAAGAAAATGAATATACAAAGGGTTGGAAGGAAATTGCTGATAATATTCCCAAACCTAAAGTGATTCTTTCTATATCGGCTCATTGGGTGACAGATGGAACAAAGGTATCGACAGTTGAAAATCCAAAAACTATTCATGATTTTTATGGGTTTCCAAAAGAGTTGTATGATGTGGAATATAAGGCAAAGGGAAGCTTAGAAAGTGCTGTTAAAACAATAGAATTGTTAGATGGTATTGCCAGAGCAGATGATAGTTGGGGACTTGATCATGGTACATGGAGCGTGTTAAGGGTGATGTATCCCAACGCTGATATTCCAGTTTATCAAATGAGCATCGATATGAATGCGACACCCAAAGAGCTTTTTGAGATAGGAAAAAAACTAAAATCATTGCGGGATAGTGATATATTGATTTTAGGAAGCGGTAATATCGTACATAATCTGGGAATTATGGATTATTCAATGGAAGATGGTTTTGATTTGGCTATTGAATTTAATGATTATATTACTGAAAAAATAGAACAAAGAGATTTTGAAAGCATTTTCAACTATAAACAATTAGGGAATGCTGCTAGACTTTCAGTTCCTACAACAGAACACTTTAATCCACTACTGTATGTGCTAGGTGCAACCACCGATTTGGATAAAGTAACAATATTTAATAAGTCGTTTATGGCAGGAAGCCTTGCTATGACATCTTTTGTTTTTTCGGATATTGAAAAATAAACTAAAACTTAATGTGAGGTGGAATTACTATGAATGAAAATGCGTTTTATAACTTATCTTATGGAGTTTACATTATTGCAACATGGGATGGTGATCGCCCAACGGGTTGCATAGCCAATAGTGTTATGCAAATAACCGCATACCCTGCTGCGTTTGCAATCAGTATTAGTCATGATAACTATACTAATCAGTGTATTGAAAAGTCAGGAGGATTTGTGATTTCCGTATTGGGGGAGAAGGCAGAGCCATCAATGATTGGAACATTTGGCTTTCAGACGGGAAAAGATGTTAACAAATTCGATTCAGTAGACTATGATGTTCGTGGAGATATGCCTATTGTGAAGGCAAGTTGTGCCTATATTATCTGTAAAGTAATTAGTAAGATGGAGACAGATACACATACCGTTTTTATAGGTCAAGCTGTAGATGCAGATAATCTTATAGAGGATGAAGTTATGACGTATGCTTATTATCATAAGGTCATAAAAGGAAAAAGTCCTAAAAATGCTCCAACTTATAGAGCGGATGCGAAAGCAGCGGAAGCTGAAATAAAGGAAAATGTAGTACAGGAAGATGTAGTAAAGGAAGATGTAGTAAAAGATGCAATAATAGAAGTGGCTAAGGTTGAAAAATATGTATGCAGCATATGTGGTTATGAGTATACAGGTGATGTTCCTTTCGAAGAATTACCGGCTGATTATACCTGCCCAATATGCAGACAGCCTAAAACAGTTTTTAATAAACAATCATAAATATTGGCCTATAATTAAGTATATTAAAGACAAGAAGAATTAAAGTAATTACAAAGGAGACATGAAATAAATGCTGAGACAAAAAAAGGGTGGAATAAAGATAATAGTAGTATATTGTTTGAGTGCTTTTTTGTTGTTGAGTATAGCCTATTTTGTAATTGCAATAATTATTAGAGTTAATTCAAATAATGTGCACAAATCTGAAATCTTAAATAGTGAAGAGCAAACAGTAGATGTAGAAAAGACAATTGTATCAAATAAGATTAACCGTCTAATTACAGATGTTTTATATTTATCCGATACTTTAAAATTAAGTGAATCAAGCACTGCAGACTATTTGGAAGTTGAAAAACAATGGGTAGCATTTGCGGATAGAAAAAAAATATATGATCAGATTAGGTATATAGATCTTGAAGGAAATGAAGAAATTAGAATCGATTATTCCGAAGATGGTTCCTATGTTATAAAAAAAGAAGAACTTCAGAACAAGAAAGACAGATATTATTATATTGATACCATTAAATTAGGACAAAATCAAATCTATATTTCTAAGTTTGATTTAAATATCGAAAATAATATAGTTGAATCACCTATTAATCCTATGATTCGATTTTCAACCCCATATTATGGGAGCGACGGTAGATTAAAAGGGATTGTAGTATTAAATTACTCGGCAAGTGAAATGCTCGAACAAGTTAAAAAAATTGCATCAACAAGTCAAGGAAATATATTAATGCTAAATTCTAATGGATATTGGCTTTTCAATCAGGAAAACAGCGATAAAGAGTGGTCATTTATGTATGATGATAGAAAAGATGAAAGCTTTCAGAATGAATTCCCGGATGAGTGGAGCACAATAATAAATAATGGAAGCGGTTCTGCTATTACGCCGAATGGAATTTTTTGTTATACAAATATATTGACTAGTGATGAATTTTCATCAGGAAATGACAAAGATTCAATTGTTTTAGGTGAAGGGGACTGGTACATCGTTTCATATATAACTCCTGATAGTCAAAATGGTCAGTTGTTTTCGAAAAACATAATGAAAAATATTATATATATTTTGACAAATAATTCGGTTGCATTTTTGTTAATATTCTTATTAGCTTCTATTTTTGCAATTTTATTGACTATAAATAGAATAGAAAAAGTTAAAATTAAATATTTTTCAGAATATGATACGATGACTGGTATATATAATAGGCGGGCTGGATTCGAAAAATTGAATAAAATATATAATGACAAGCCGAAAAATAGCGGGAAGATAAGCGTATGCTATATTGATATAAATGGCCTAAAGCTGGTAAATGATGTATTAGGTCATGAAGCAGGGGATGAATTAATTATAAGTATTGTAAATGGTATTAAAGTTAATATACGGGATAATGATTTTATATCTAGACTTGGCGGCGATGAATTCTTAATTATATTTAATGATATGGATGAAATGGAAGCTGAAAAAGTATGGATACGAATCTATGACGTGTATAATGAAATAAATAAACTTGAAGATAGAAAGTATATTGTTAGTGCAAGCCACGGAATAGTAGAGTTCAAGTTTAGTTCCAATGAATATATTGATGAAATTATCAATCATGCTGATGAAAAAATGTATCATGAAAAGCGAATTATCAAAAAAGATCTCAAGGTTATAAGAGAGAAAGCATTTATTGGTTCAAACAAATAAAACCCAAGAGAATTTGATGAGCAAAAAAACTAACGTGTGAATAATTTAAATTCACACGTTAGTTTTTTTTATATGTAACATTACTATTGGGCAGATATTGCATGAAAGCCACATTCACCTTCACAAGCACCACAATCTAGACAAAGCTCTTCATCCACGCTATAAAATGCACCAACCATTGAAATTGCAGAAACGGGACAGGCACTTTTACAGGCACCGCACATTTCACAGGCATCACTATCAATTTTGTAAGACATTATATTTCACCTCCACTTTTTTATATATTAAAAATACCATAGTAAAACGATATTATCAATGAGCCAAATCATAGAAAAATACCAATAATTTTGTGCATTTTTTATGCTAAATTACATTCTGATTTTTTTATATTACACAGAATGTACTAACTTTTTACACATCTAAGATAGAACTAAGGTTTAATATAAGATATGCTGAAAGAAATATTAGCATAGGAGGAAATGTAAATGAAAATAAGAACGCATTGTAATATGGCTCGTTTAGCTATGAATGAAATAGAAAAAAAATTAAATAGTTATAAACTTCCGCTATATAAAAAGATTATGTTTTATATTGGGACTATGGAACCAGATTTTAGTATTAAACAATTTAAGTATCCTCATTATTATGTAAAATCCTCAGAATACATTTACAAACAAATTGAAATTTTGAAGAACAAGGCAGAGATAAATGGTAGCTTTATGTATGAATTTGGTAAGGTGGTACATTATTTTAATGATTTTTGTTGCTATGTCCACAGAACAGGTGATGCGGGTAATCTGCAGGAGCATATGGTATATGAGAGAAAAATAAATCGATACTTATTAAAAAAACGAAAAGAAATACATATGGATATTAAGGATAGAGGAAATATTGAGACTTACAATAACATTGTTGACACAATTGAAACAATCCTAATTGAATATAAAACGGAAGAGCCAAGTTGTCAGTTAGATATTAATAAGTCAATAGAAATCAGTATAGTTTTATATAATTTCTTGAATAAAGGAAGAAATAGATATGTTCAAAATGTATATAGTTAGCATATTTCATGGAAACGGAAGAATAAGTAGAGCGAGTCTATTGAATGGTATTACCATAATTGGTATGATTTTAACCTTTATATTTATAATATATGGAATTCAAAATCATTTATTTTCATCACAAGACTCGTTAAAACAATTTTTAGAATTCTTTGGAATTTGGGCACCAATCATATTCATTTTGTTTCAGATAGTCCAGGTAATATTTCCGATATTACCTGGAAGTATTGGATGCATAGCAGGTATTATTTTTTGGGGGCCAGTTGTAGGTACAATATACAATTATATTGGTATTTGCTTAGGTTCATTTGCTGCATTTTATTTATCAAGAAAGCTGGGTAGTGATTTCGTAAGATCGATTACAAAGCACAAATTATTTGGTAAATATAAATACTTGATTGAAGAAAATAGCAAATTTGATAAATGGTTTGCAATGGCAATATTTTTTCCATTAGCACCAGATGATTTTTTATGCTATCTAGCAGGCCTTACAAAGATAACATACCGTAAATTTGCAAAAATAATTTTACTTGGAAAGCCATTTGGAATTATAGCATATTCATTTGGATTAAATTTTATCGTTACAAAGTTGATAAGTATTATCTAATACGAGAAAAGGTTGAAA
>Ga0302215_10003026_pt1 | contig 11406 bp, 6 predicted proteins | sample II_Fen_N3_1_FD_194580 | JGI IMG/M metagenome (GOLD analysis project Ga0302215, IMG submission 194580) | Peat permafrost microbial communities from Stordalen Mire near Abisko, Sweden - II_Fen_N3_1 | ecosystem: Environmental > Terrestrial > Soil > Wetlands > Permafrost | place: Sweden: Abisko... | reverse complement strand
GGAAAAGCAATGCGACTTACTGCAGCCCATTCAACAACTACACCTGATAGTCAGGGAGTGATTGCAATGTGGTGGAGGGCTGAAGAAGGAATTGTAAATGATGCCGCATTTACTTCGTTTCGTAACAATATGATTTCGACAAATCCAACCATAACTGTAAATGGTGATTTATATACCATAAAAGTAATGACTCCAAATGGAGAGTTAGGGATTAAAGCCAATAAATCAAATTTACAAATGTTAGAAAATTATGGTAGTATGTCATTGCCTGAATCAAGTGTTATGTCAGTAGATGGAGTTGATATTTCAAGTTCAATTTTTTCAAAGATGTCATTAATTTCATCAACTTCACCTGAAAGCCAATTCATGAATAATCCGATTGATAAAATTGAATCCATTTACAATATAAGCGGTATCCTTGTTAAAAAAGTACCATCTTTATCTTTTATAAAAAATCTTCCAACAGGAATATATATTTTAAAACAACAGAGTGGCTGCAAAAAAGTAGCGATTACGAATGTCAACAATTAAACATCAATCTTAAAATAATAATCCCACAACACATGTCAGTTCTAAAATTTCTCAGTTTAATGATAACCCTGAATGTACTAACTCTCTTTTCAGGGTGTGCAAAACCGGATGATACCACAAATCCACCAATAGACCCAAATGCATTCCGAACAAACCCCAATCTGGATATTGAATGGGCTACTGTCAGTAAGAATGCAGATGGAATAGAATCACGTCAGATATTTGAATTTTTACTTGAAGCTACTGCCAGTAATTGGGATCAAAGTAAATTAAAAATTGGGTTGGACAATGTAACAGCATTACAGCTTCGGGATCCTCTTGATCCATATTATGGCAATTATCTTTTTAACAAAGGTCCCCGTCCCTCAAGTATTGATGAAAATGCTGTAGAGTTTTGTATGGAGCAAGGTTCACTTTTGAGGATGCTATATTACAATAAACTAAACGATGCCAATAAAAAGCTATTGGATGATCTTGTTCGATTTAGTCTGATTGGAATTCGTCGACATGTAATTGCAGTTACATATACAAATGCTTATGTCATGAAAACCTGGAATCTAATTGCATTAGGTGAGACATTGAATGATCAGCAAGTTGCTCAGGAAGGTTACGACATGCTTAAAAATTGGATGCAAAACATTTCACAGGTAGGTATTTGTGAATACAATAGTCCAACATACACGGGTGTTGCAGCAACCGATTTAGGTTGTATTGCAAATCTGACAAAGAATCCATTGGTTAAAAGTGAAGCTAATATAGCATTGGAGTATTTTAGTTTATTGCTTTATGGGAATTATTTTAAACAAGCAATGTATTTAGGTGGTGCTCATTCCAGGGATTATAATTATGTATCCGGTCAGGGGAATACAGATGAAATGATGAAAAACCTTATCAAAGGATATGATTTATCTTTTTTTAATCAACATGCAGTCTGGAAACCTACTGATCAGGCTAAAGCACTTATTGACAAGTTTCCGAGATCTTTAATTTATAAGTTCGGTTCGAATGAAAATCAAAATGCCATTTCGTATACCGGTGTAAAATATAATATCGGTAGTGCAGGAACAACATATGGACCTGATGATAAAAATCTGGTAATTAATCTGTCGAGTACCAGAGTTCCATTAATGGTAAACATTTCCTCAGTAATCGAAGGAAGAAGTGATCCATATGGTTTAAATGACGTAATTACAAGTCAGGGTCATAGCAAGCCGCGACATTTGTCGGATTATCTTTTGGCAAGAGCACAACGAGGTAGTGAACTGGTAGTATTGATTGCTGTAGATGGAAAAGACCGAAATGACACCGAAAAACTTTGTTCACATGTTATTTTCCCATCGAATAAAATTGATGGTCTCTGGAATGGGAATACTGAACTAAAAGACTGGGCAACCTGGAATCCGGCTGAAGCGACTTTATCAACTGAAAAAACATTTTTCATTCGCTTTGAAGATGTTGTTGTTGGAATTCGATACTTGTATGTAAGGGATGTGAACGGACTTGAAGTTCCTGTAAAAGTAATTAACCAGAAAAAATCCTTTAATCAGGGACAGGCAATGCATTTATCGGCTCAACTATCGACCTCCCGTCCTTCAACATCAGGCGTAGTTGCTATGTGGTGGAGAGTTGAAGAAGGAATAAATGGTGATGCAGCATTTGCAGCATTCAGAAACGAAATGATAAATGCACCATCCACTGTCACAGTAAATGGAGATGAATATACGGTGAAAGTAACTTCTCCGAAAGGTGAATTAGGGGTATCGGGTAATAAAACAACAAAAAAACAAACGGCAAATTTTGGTGGAATAACTATCCCGGTAGGAAGCACATACAGTGTAGATGGTATAGATGTTTCAAAAGATATATTTCGTAAATCAACCTATCAATTAGTAAATTAATTCAATATAAAAATTAAAGCATAAAAAAAAATACTATGAAAGCAAAAAGTAAAATTATCAAATGGATTTACTCCATATTTGTGTTCATCATACTTGTAATAAGTGGTTGTACTGATGAAAATCTGATTAGCGGAGATGTGCAGGTTAAAACGTTGGAAGCCTCTGAAATTACAGTATCATCTGCTTTACTGAAAGGTGAGACGAACGGAATTACTAAAACAATGCTGGCAAGAGGTGTGTGTTATAATTTAACAGGTACTCCTACTATTCAGAATGATAAAGTATCTGTGATTAAAGGCACAGGTGAATTCTCAATAACTGTCTATGAACTGGTACAAAATGTAACTTATCATATTCGTGCATTTGCAATTATGGATACAACGGTCGTATATGGCGAAGAAAAATCATTTGTAACACAAAAAAGTAATGTACCTACACTTACACTTTCGCCGGCAACATCAGTAACTTCAATATCTGCCTTTTTGGCCGGTGAAATTACTTCTTCAGGAGGTTATACAATCCTGGAACGTGGATTTTGTTGGAGCACATTATCAATGCCTACTATTAATGATAAAAAAATTGCATTGGGTACTGACTTAGGAGTTTATTCTTCCGATGTTCAATCGCTGGTCCGAAATACAAAATATTATGTCAGAGCGTATGCCAAATCTTTTGTAGGAGTAGGTTACAGTGATGAGCAATCATTTACTACACTTGATTTAGCTCAACCCGATATATCATCAGTAACTGTATCAAACTTAGGTATGGCAGGTTTCGATGTTAAAGCAACCATAACAAATCCGAATGGAATCATTTCTGAAAAAGGTTTTTGCATATCGTCAACAATTGATCCGACCATTGCAGATAATCCAGTTAAAGTTGATGGAAGCGTTCTTTCTGCAACATTCACAAACTTAAAACCAAAAACCAATTATTATGTACGCGCATATGCCAAGAGTGAAGGCGGAACCGGATATAGTCCTTCTATCCTGATAACTACAACTACATATGTCAGTAATTTGGTAACTATAACACTGGATCCTGCCAAAGCGGTTCAAATCGGATATTTATCAACGATTGATGATCCATTCCATGTAAATCAATCAGTAGGTAGAAGTACAGGTAAAATTCCATCAAATGCCTATTTATCGAGTTACAAAGCAGGTAAATATGAAGTCACAAATTCAGAATTTGCAGTTTTTATGAATCAATACAATAGTTCAACAGTTAAAGATGGCACTTATGTTGGTAGTCAAATGTTTAGTGCTGAATGTAAAGTCACATTAGATCCGTCAAGCAATAAATGGATAGCAATCAGTGGATCAGAAGATTTACCTGTTGTAGGAGTAACCTGGTTTGGAGCGAATGCTTTTTGTACTTTCTATGGAGGATTCTTACCAACCGAGGCTCAATGGGAATGTGCTGCCCGGGGAAATGATTATGTCAACATGACATCTTACAGCGGGAGCAATACGTTGAATGATGTAGCCGTAAATGGAGTCTCTCCTACTGTTGGTGCAATCTCTAAAGTTGGGACAAAAATGCCAAATCAGCTTGGGTTGTATGACATGTCCGGCAATGTTGCCGAGTGGTGTCATGAGTGGTACGGAAATTACACCTCCACTTTTTCTGAAGCAACATCAAATAGTACCAACCAGAGATCATTACGTGGTGGAAGCTTTGCAAAAACCGCAACAACTGAATTCCGTTGTGTAAACAGAAGCTCTCAAACTGCGACTGATGGTCTGGCCTCAACCGGTTTCAGATTCTTCACTTCTGCAGAGTAACTAGTTAACAAATAAAAACGAACAGCAGGACATTGAAATTCCTGCTGTTTTTCTTAAAATCGAAAAAATGAACTATAAAAAGTTTTTAAGCTTGCTTTCAATTATTATTTCAATGAATGTTTATCCTGTTGAATATAATGTAAGTGATTTTGGAGCAATTGCAGATGGAAAAACTTTATGTACGAAAGCCATTCAAAATGCCATAGATAAATGTGCCGGCCAGGGTGGAGGGAGAATTGTAATCCCTGCCGGAAATTATTATACAGGTACTGTTTTTTTGCGATCATTTGTAGAATTGCACCTTGAACAAAATGCACAGTTGATAGGAAGTACCAATTACGATGACTATCCTGATCTGGCTAAAGACAGGAAAGGGCTGGTACATTGTGTGGATATAACAAATGCCGCTATAACAGGGTTTGGAACTATTAATGCAAACGGAAGTGATTCAGCTTTTCAATTGGGTGATAGTCATGTATTACGACCTCATGTGGTAATTTTCAATCGTTGCAAAAAGATGAATATTCAGGATGTCTCGTTGATAAATTCTGCTGATTGGACATTTCGGATTTTAGATTGTCAGGAAGTATTTGTTCGTGGATTAAAAATTTATTCACATAGTAATTTCAATAATGATGGAATTGATATCGATGGTAAAGATATTATAGTTTCCGACTGCAATATTGAAGCAACAGATGATGGAATTTGCCTTAAAAGCAATCAGCCTTTAAAATTATGCGAAAATGTATCGATTAGTAATTGTATAGTAGCTTCGAATTGTAATGCTTTGAAATTCGGGACAGCATCTCTATCCGGTTTTAAAAACATTTCTATAAGTAATTGTATCGTGAAAACACCGGCTGAAAATGATCTCTTTGGTTATAAGGCGCATATTATACCGGGAGTTTCAGTACCGGTATACAACAATACCGGAATATCAATAGAAATGGTTGATGGTGGTAGTCTGGAGAAAGTAACAATTTCAAACATTACTATGGAAAATGTGCTGACACCTGTTTTTATTCGCTTAGGTCAACGTAGACAAAGTGATGTAAAGTATTTGAAAGACATTATTATTTCAAATATTGTTGCCAACGGGGTAAGTCATATGAGTAGTTCAATAACGGGAATACCCGGTCATTGTATAGAAAATGTAAAAATCAGCAATGTAATAATCAACTGCAATGGTGGAGGTCTGATGGATTCTCTATCCAAAGAAGTGCCGGAACAAATAAAAATGTATCCTGAGAATAAAATGTTTGGAGTCAGTTTACCGGCTTATGGATTTTATTTACGGCATGTTGACAACATCGTACTGGAAAATATTCAGGTTAATCTTCAATATAAAGACCAACGACATGCCTTTTGGCTGGAAGATGCACATAATGTAAGATTAAATGGTATCACTGCTAAAGATCATACAGGCAGCCAGGCGTTGGTTCGTATTGTTGACGGGAGTAATATTACCCTTTCAGGTTATGATGCTTCAAATCCAATTACATTATTTGCAAAGATATCCGGAAAACAATCAAACCGGATAAAGTTGACAGGAAATGATTTTTCAACGGTAAAAAGGCAATATGAACTCGAGCCGGGTGTAAATTTGAAATCGATAATGAGTAAGTATAACTTTTGAATCAAATAATAGAAACGATGAAGAATTTTAGAATATATATAGTTGGTTTCTTATTAATTTCAACTGTTCTTAGTTCCCTTAATGCACAACAACCATTGAAAGTAAAACATTCCATTGTTCAATGGTCCTTTCGTGTACCGCTTGATTATTTAATGGAACAGGCAAAACCACTCGGAGTTACAACAATCGAAATGGTTGGTCCTGAAAAATGGGATAAAATTAAGAAACAAGGTTTTGAAGTATTGATTGCTGATGGTGCTGATTTAGGAATAGAAAGAGGATTTGCAAATCCTGATTTTCATAAAGAGTTAATTGAAAGATACAAAAAACTTATTCCTCAGGCATCAAAAGCAGGTATAAAATATGTGATCTGTTATAGCGGATTGAACACTTCATATACTCCGGAAGAGGCAATGGACAACTGTGTTTCAGGGCTCAAAGATTTACTCATTCTTGCAAAAAAAAACAATGTAGTATTACTTATGGAGCTTATAAGTTCTAAAGAAGGGAAGGAACTTTTTTTTAAACAAAGTTTTCCACACTATGCTGCAAATAGTGCGCAATGGGGAGCGAAATTATGTGATAAGCTCGCTTCTGATAATTTTAAATTACTCTATGATGTATGGCAAATGTACGATATGGGAAATGATGTATTTGCAGATGTTGAAAAATACCACGCGTACATTGCCCATTATCATGTAGCGGGCATTTCCAATAGGAAGCCTTTTAAAAATAATGAACCAATTGATTTCAAAAAACTTACTAAAGCAATTTATTCAACCGGATACACAGGTTATATAGGTCATGAATATATGATTGAGAAAGAAGTTCCTCAAAAACTAAAAGCTGCTATTGAACTTCTTAATTATACGAAACCGGCTTCAACTCCTTTTGTACTTAAAAACTGGGGTGATTCGCTTGTCTATTATGCCATTACAAATTATATGCCTGCCAGTCAATATAATTGGAATTGGCGGGAAGCAACCCTTTTACGAAGTTTGATAAATCTTTACGAGGAAGATGAAACCAAGAAAGATGTTATGTTGAAATATATAACAACAGCCATGGAACTTAATATAAACAAAGCGAACGGGAATACTCCCAATGCATTAGCATCAGGAGTAGGAATGGCTTTTTTATCAAAAGTAAGTAATGACAATCAATTTAAAATTAAATCACTTGAATTATTTGACGATTATAAATTAATTTCCAGGGCATCAAACGGAGGTGTATCTCATCGAAAAGATGTGATTGAATTATGGGACGATACCGTTTATATGATTGGACTATATCTATTGGAAATGTATAAAACTACGCATGATGAACAGTATCTGAATGAACTCACTTTTCAAATACTTGCTCATAATGACAAATTAGGGGATAAGAAGACAGGCCTATGGTATCATGGCTGGGATAATGATTCGATCATTACAGATGATGGCTGTTGTCAGCTTGGTTGGAGTAATAACCCTTTGCATAGGAATGATCAGTACTGGGGAAGAGGAAACGGATGGATTGCTATGACACTTGCTGATGTCCTGGCAATTATGCCTCAAAATAATTCTTCACGGAAAGAAATACTTGCAATTTATCAAAAAATGATGACTGCTTTGGTGCCATTACAGGATAAAGTTACAGGGCATTGGTTTCAGCTGCCAATTCATACCGAAGACTTCAATAAAGGCAACTTTATAGAAAGTTCCTGCACAGCTATGTTTGGTTATGCTATGGCGAAAGGTTTAAAATCTGGTCTTCTTTCCGAAAATATATTTCTACCTGTAATTAAAAGTGCCTATAACGGGATTTCGAAAAACAGCATTAAAGTGATAGGCAATTATAAAACCATATCTAATGTATGTGCCGGAACTTGTATCGGGGATAAAGCATATTATTACAAACGCAATGTAGAAGTTGGTACTGAATTTGGATTAGGAGCTGCCATAATGTTTGGCAATGCTTATAATCAATTAATGAAACATTGAAAATAATACTTAAAAGGAAATAGTATTATGTAAAATACTTATTATACAGAAGACCACTAAATTAAACGCATTTTTAATTTAAAATAGAATCAACCTTTTATAAAAATCATTTCACGTTCACTATTAAAACATTAATAACATTTCATTAAATACAAACTTATAATTTTTACCAAAATGAAAAGAAGTAAAGTATTCATTTCAATATTATTTTTATGTTCTGTAATTAACCTCTTTGGATCCTCTCCCAAAAACGGGGTAGATCTGTTGATGAAATGGGAAACAGAACCGGTAAGAACTCTTTATTTATATAAAGATGTGGCAGCCTCCGAAATAATTTTTCAACCTATCATTGATATGAAGGATTTAAGGGTGAATGAAAAATGGTATGTAGAAAATAACTTCTATGGAATGATGGCCTATATGGCAGGTGTCAGAACAAATGATAAAAAACTGAAAGACTATGGCGTTAACATCCTTGATTTTGCAATGAAACAGCAAAACGAAGATGGTGAATTCCCTGAAAAAAATGACATACACCATTCACTGGCATTTTATTATGAAATTGTAGCCCGATTTTTAATCCTTTCAGAGAAAAAAGGATTTGCTGATGACGTTTCACCTGTAGTGATGAATAGATTAAGAACAGGTTTAAGAAGTGGTGTTATTTGGTTTGCAAAAGAAAGTTCATGGAATGATAAATACTGGAGAGATGAACTTCACCATCGTTATTTATTAAATGCATCAGCCATATTACTATCTCAACGTGCATTAGGCAATCTTCCACCAGAAACTTTAAATCAGGCTTATAAATGGATAAATATCGCCATCGAAAGACAATTACCAGATGGCGTTATGACCGAAAAAGGTGGTCATGATTCAAATTATCAATCATTGGGGATAACATTTGCAATTGGGATGTTAATGGTGTGCGACTTGCCTGAAAAGGAAAAGAAACAACTTGAAAATTTAGCTAAAAATGCAACAAATTGGTTATTGACCAGGATTTCTGATTCAGGGGAAATTGACGATGCCGGAAATACCAGAATGGGAGGAAATTCTAAAGAAATAAACAGAACCGATGGAAAACAAAAAAGAATAAAACCTTATGAACATGCATTTGCAATATTTGGATCTTCCTACTATTTTAATGATTCACGATATAAAAAAGCTGCAGAGAATATCATGAAATTCTACAAATATTGATTCCGAATTTAAAAAAAATTAAGGCCTGATTATTAATGAAAGTAATTGAAACAATATAATGTCCTATTTTAATATTCAATTTTCTGTCGCCGCTATGCGGCTTGTGGCTGTCACTATTATAATTGTTCTACCATACTTTCGGAGCTACGCACCTTTTAAAGCCTCATAGCGGCGATAGTTTGGTAGTAGAAAATAGTTCAAGCATGAATTGCAAGCCGCATATCGGCGACAGATATTAAAAAATAGTTCCATTTATTTAATACCACATTTAATTATTCCATTTACTAATATCTGAATTTTAGTCAGTACGATAGTTTATTTTCAAATGAATTTTAAATAACACAAAAAATAATGAGACTCAGGATATTTATTTTCTTTCTTTTAATTTTAGTATCGTCCTCAAACGGATTTTCTCAACCGGTAAATGTAAATAGAATTTTAAAAAGTATTGTTGTACCAACATTTCCAGAACGAAGTTTTAATGTGTTGGATTTTGGTGCTAAAAATGATGGTGTTACAGATTCAAGGGAATCAATAAATAAGGCAATTACTACTTGCAGCAATGCTCAGGGTGGCACTGTTCAAATACCAAAAGGAAAGTATTATGTAGCCGGATCCATCATACTAAAGAGTAATGTTAACTTAAATATAGTTGAAGGAGCAGAGATTTTATTCAGTTCAAAACCAAAGGATTATTTACCCTTTGTACTGACCATTTGGGAAGGAACAGAGTTATTCAACTATTCACCCCTGGTGTATGCATATCATGTATCGAATATTGCAATTACAGGCAAAGGGAAGCTAAATGGTAACGCAACAACTGAATTTGCAAAATGGAGACCACAGAACACTAAAACACAAGATAAGTTGCGTCAGATGGGAATTGATCAGGTTCCTGTTTATCTAAGAAATTTTGGTCTGGAATCAAATTTTCCACCCAGTATGATTCAGTTTTTTGGGTGTAGTAATATTTTGATTCAGGATATTCATATTGTTGATTCTCCATATTGGGTTATTCATCCTGTATTTAGTAATAATATGACTGTTCGTGGAGTGGATATTAATAGTTATAACAAAAATAATGATGGTTGTGATCCTGAGTATTCACGCAACATTCTTGTTGAAAACTGTACATTCATTTGTGGTGATGATGCCATTGCCATAAAAGCAGGAAGAGATCAGGATGGATGGAGAATCGGACAACCGACTGAAAATATAATTATTCGGAACTGTGTTTTTAGTTCCCGGTGGAATGGCGTATGTATTGGGAGCGAAATGTCGGCAGGAGTTCAAAATGTTTATATGGAGAATATCAGAGTTAAAAAGTCAATGACCGGTATCTATTTCAAATCAAATCCCGACAGAGGTGGTTTTATTCGAAATGTCTGGGTTAAAAATATAATTTGTGATAGTGTTGGTTCAGCATTAGTGCGTTTTGAAAATAATTATCATGGTGGAAGAGGAGGTTTTTATCCTACCATTTTTCAGAATTTCTTAATTGAGAATATTAAAAGTGATTTTTCAGGTGAATGTGGGTTTTATGCAGTAGGAATAGAGAAATACCCTTTGAAGGATATTTCTTTAAGAAATATCTATTTGCGAGACTGTAAAATACCTTATATAATGAAAAATGTCGAAAATGTAACTTTTGAAAATGTGGAGCTTGGAGGAGTCAAATTCACAAAATCACAAAAAGAAACCAACGATACAAAACTCAAATTTGATTAATCTTTAATTATTGAGTTTCATAAAAACCTTTGTTTAATAAAAATAATCACATGAAAAAAAAATCACTACTCTGGGCATTCTTTGCTTTTTTTTCAGTCTCAACATTGATGGCACAAAATCAAGTTGTCAGTTTTTTCTTTAGTTCGGCTAGTTTTTCAAGTTCTGACTCATATATTATGGGCGTAGTACCATCAGGGTATTTTAATCGTGTTAGTTCATCGCTGAATGCATCCGGTAAACTGGATGGTAAAGGCTGGGCATATTCATCAACCAATCAAAATTCAGGAGATGTATTCCTCTATTTTGGTGATAATACAATTTCTAAAGTATCAGCTTATGGTGCAAAACCAGTTAATTTGGCAACACAGAATCATAACTTAATGTTGCATAGAAGTGGTGTTTATAGAACCAACAACCTCACTACAAACGCAGTAGAAGTTAAGCTTACCCTCAATGGCACCTACAGTCAAAATGGATATGATTTATATGCATACTATATAAATGCAAAATCAGGTCGTACAAAATGGGTAAAATATTCGGTTGGCAGTTCGGATATTTACTTTAGTGCAGCAACAGATACAACCAACTATAAAGGGACATTTACCAAAAGCGTAGCTACAACTCCGGAAGCAGCTGTAGCC
>Ga0302215_10003023_pt1 | contig 11411 bp, 14 predicted proteins | sample II_Fen_N3_1_FD_194580 | JGI IMG/M metagenome (GOLD analysis project Ga0302215, IMG submission 194580) | Peat permafrost microbial communities from Stordalen Mire near Abisko, Sweden - II_Fen_N3_1 | ecosystem: Environmental > Terrestrial > Soil > Wetlands > Permafrost | place: Sweden: Abisko... | reverse complement strand
TTTGCCCTTTCCGCTGAAAGTTGTTTGTTTCTTTGAGGAGTTCCTGTATTGTCTGTATGTCCTTCAATCGAAATTTTTAATTTTGCATTCGAATTAAGCAAAGTCAAAATTTCATCCACAATTTTTTGTCCATCAGGTTGTAAACTTGCTTTATCGGTATCAAAATTAATATTTAAAATAGCCTTTCCGCTTTTATCTATTTCGTTTTGCATTTCTGAGGCAGTATATTTTTTTATGGTTTGCTCAAAATCTTTTAACTCCATAATAAATACATTGCCTTGGGCAGAATTGGACTGAATATTTAGGATATATTTTTTGCCATTATTTTTAAAAGCATAGACAGAAAATGGAGAATCACTTTCTCGAAGCAATCCATTGGTGCCGTGTTTTCCATTCCACATATTTTTTTCTAATTGCTCTCTCTTTTTTTCATCCTCAGGAAATTCACCTTTGTATAGCTTCTTTGCGCCAATTTTATCAAAATAATCATAAATGCTTTTGTCAAAAATCTTTTGATTAAAATCTTTGTCATCAGCACCATCAAAAGAAACGATTCCTAATTTTCCCTCAACAGTTGTAATTTCTTCTCCAGTATAAATTTCCATTGTTTCAAAATCAAAAAATTCAGAAACACCATCTTTCTCATTCTTAACTTTAAGTCCTGTTGGTGCAGTTATGAAGGGAAATTCACCAATATTCTTCAAATCTGGAATTTCATCCCAATTTATTCCGGCTGATTTTACATCACTTGAAGTTGTTGCAATACCTGATTCTTCAGTTTTCTCAATATTTTGCTCTTCGTTTTTTTTCTCATTCTTGCAGGAAACCAAGAAAAGTCCTAATGTAATAATAAGTCCTATTTTTTTCATTTTTTCTATTTATTATTTTTAAAAGTTTAAGTTCTCTTCAATATATCTTCCAACAAACAAATTTTCTATTGTGCGCCTCTTCTATTTGATATCACCATTTACGAACAATGTTGTCAATTTACTGCGTTGTTGTAAAGATATATAAATTTCCTTATGAGTGTTTTTCTTCTAAGAAAAATAAGATATGATTTTGAAAAAAATGCTATTAACGTCTTATTTGTTGGTCTGTCATCCCTGACTGGATCATAAATTAGTATATCCAAAAAAAAAAATTAGATCTTTATCGTAGCGTAAAGAAAGGGAATCATCATTTTTACAAGCGTTTTCTGATTTGTTATAATTATGCTGCATCAATGGAAGGGAAAAAGCCTAAAAATATACTGTTTAAAGGCATTTGGAAGTTAAGTGAAACCATGTCATTTTACGCCTTAATGAGTTTAGCTCCTAAAAATATTGTGCTTACTCAGCAACCCCCTTTACGAGCAATTCTTTTAAAAATTACTTTACCATCTCGTTGCAGATATCCGCAAGATACTATTGGATATGAATACTTCGGCGCATGAGATAAGTAATGGCTTTTTATCATTATTTTGTCGTTCACTTTCAGGCTGTATAATTGCTTAAGTTGAGAGTTTTCCGCATCAAATGTTACAATATAGTCGTCACCATTCATCCTGACCATCACTCCGAAACCTAATTTTGAGTTGGGCGGAAGAGAACGAGAGGTTACAACTCCTTCCATATAGGTGTAATCGGTAATTTGCTTCCATATCTTATCTTCAGCGGCATACACTTTTTTTCCTCGGGGAGACTCTTCCCATTGTTTGAACTTGATACCATCTGGAGAAGCTTCCCATTTTTTCATTTCGGCTTTCCTGTCAGCGGCAGAAAGTGGCTTTTGGGAATGCTTCTTAGGAGTTTCATTCTTGATTTCACGATTAGCGAATACGAGTCCGCTCAATACAATCAGTGGTAGCATTAGCGCAAAGATTACTTTTTTCATAATTTTTAATTTTAAATTAAATTTAGATGCTCTTAATAACTTAAATCTGGAAAGACAACCTTTTGTTTTTAATAGGCTATCAAAGTTGACTCAGCGAAAATACTTTGATATTTTTCTGCTTTAAGGATTTGAATTGTAAATAAAATTGTAAACTTTGTAAATAATAACTTGACACAATGCATCTTAGTCGAAATCTCTTCTCAGGAAAGCGCAAATACCTTTTTGTATTCATATTGCTCTCATTGATCTTTGTCATCAGTGCGGCTTTCAGTGCAGAGGATAAGGAGGACTTTGACTTTGCCAAAAGGGAAGTGTTACTCCGCAGAATTGGACATGAACTGCTTTTACAATCAGGCGACCGTACATCAAGAGTGCTTCCAGTAAAAAAGATCGGAGAAAATGAATATCAGATCAGCTTTGAGAATGAGCTAACTTTTCAACCGGACTCACTCGTGAATCTTACGAAGCGGGTGTTGGCGAAAGATCCGCTGGCAAGTGATTACATTGTTAACGTTCTGAACTGTGGTAAATCCAGTATAGCCTACGGATATTCGGTATCGAAGAGTAAAAAAGATGATATTGTAGCCTGTCTAGGAAGACAACAACCCAAAGCTTGCTACATGATCAACATCAAATTTAAACCAACAGGAATCAACACAACAAAAAGTGCTTATCTTTTCGGAGGTCTGTCATTTTTAGCGTTGATAGGTTTTATTTTTTTAAGATCTAAATCTGTAAATCCTCAAAAAGTTTTACCTGAAAATCAAGAAACTGATCTTTTTACTTTGGGCTCTGTATTGTTTGATTCTAAAAACAGAAAGCTCATCATTGATGAAAAAACCATAGACCTTACCGCAACGGAAAGCCGGGTACTGCTCATTTTCGCAATGTCTCCCAACGAAATCATTGAGAGAAGCCGACTGCAAAAAGAAATCTGGGAAGATGATGGGGTTATTGTAGGACGAAGTCTGGATATGTTTATCTCAAAACTTAGAAAGAAACTGGAAATAGATCCGAATATTAAAATTGTGGTGATCCGTGGAAAAGGGTATAGGCTTGAAGTTGGACGCTAAGAAGACTTTTGGTTATAAAGTGATTTTATTAGAAATCACCGTTGATTTGGATGGGTGTGTTTTTAACCTTGTCAAGGTTCTGAACCTTGACAAGGTTAATTGCAAAAGGTAAGTATTCAAAACGAGATTGTTTCTGAAGGTTGGAGATTCACTCAACAACACCTTTTCCGGTGATAATTGATTCTTCCATTAGATCTACAATTTCAGATACTGAGATTGAAAATACTCCGGCGATTCCTTGGTCAAATTCTTTTTTCCAATAATCGTAGCCGTCAATTTTACTCGGAAGTTTGACTTTTTCATTTTTTAATTCGGTAACACTGTCGTCCAAAGCTTTTTCGGAAATTGGAATGTGAGAGAATTCTTTTGCAAAATGATTCTCTACATCAGGATCTCCCACATTCAGTCCGCCAATTGAGATGTGAATCACCTTTCCATGTTTTGGATATTCTTCTATTTTTAAAATTTTCAGGGTAGAGTTTTCTTCACCTGTGCGGGTTTTGTAATTCCACTCCTGACCGATGGTGTATTTTGTGGTTGCTGCTTTTTTGCAGTTGGTGAGGAAGAGAAATAAAAATAACGTTGTTAAAATTTGAAGTTTAATCATAGGTAGAAATATTACTTTTTAAAAGCCACACGAAAGGATTCGTGCGGGAGCTAAGGTCATTGTTTGGCTTTAATTTATTTTAGAAACTAAATTTTCACTCATCCACTCTTTTATTGTTGTCGGTGTTGTGGTTGTGTCTGTTCTTTGTTCTGAATCATACAAACCATTTTCAATTGCAACAAACATATCAGTCAAAGAATTTGCAAAGGCTTCTGTTGAATGATGTCCCAAAAGTGTCTTTACATAATCTTCTTTTGACACTTCTTGAAAACGAATTGGCTTTCCTATTAATTCACTTAATTGTTCTGCAATTTCATTGTGGCTAATATCTGCTGGTCCCTGAACTGCAATACCGTCAACGCCTGTCCAAGTTGTATCAGTAAGAAATCCAACTGCTTTTGAAGCAATGTCTTTGACGGCAACTTGTGGCATTTTGTAGTTTCCGTCAATGGGCAAAAAGAACATACCCATATTTTTGAGAGGGGCAATTTGGTACAAATGACTTTCGAAAAAAATAGGACAACGCAATGCTCTAACAGAGGCACCTGATTTATAAATGATGTCTTCGCCTTTGTGCAATGCAGTTACTAAACCTGCTTGTAAACCACTTTCTTTTCCACCACTCGACAAATAAACTACTCGTTTTGTGCCTGCATTATTAATTGCTTTTGACGCAACATTAGCAAAGCTTTCATAGTAAGCATTTACGTCTTCTTGTGTGTTGCTCTGTGGTACACAAAAATAAAGTGTGTCGCAACCTTGTAAGGCTTGTGTAAATTCATTTTCGTTCAATAAAGAGCCTGTGGCAACTTCTACTTTTTCTAAAATATTGGCAGGAATTTTTTTAAGGTCTCTAACAAAAATTCTAACCTGTTGTCCTTGCTCTACTAATTGTTGCAGAATCATTGAACCTGTGTTGCCTGTTGGCGTTGTTACTAAAATCATAATTGTACTTTTTAAAATTGTTTAATGAAGTGCAAAGATGACAATAGTATTTTCCGTGAACATTGTCCTATGTTCACATTTTTAGAGCTTTGACTTTAATCTGCTTAATGTTTGAGGTGTAAGTCCCAAATAAGATGCAACCATTTTGTTTGATAGTCTTGTCAACCATTTTGCTTGATTTGTCAAAACCCAACGAACTTTTTCTATTGCTTCTAAACCTTGAAAACAATAAATACGTTCTTGGGATTTAATAAATGCTAATTCTAAAATTTGTCTATAAACAAAACCAAACTGTGGAACTGTTTCAACCAAATGGAAGTAGTCATCTCGGTTAATAACTAATAATTCCGAAGGTTCAATAGTCTGCATAAATTCAAACGTAGGTTGCTGATTGATAAGGCTTGACAATGCAGTTCCAAAAGCCTCTTCAAAAGCAAAATATTTTGTTCCTTCCTCTCCCTTATTGTTTATACTAAAAAGTCGTAAGCAACCTTTATTTACAAAATAATAATGTTTGCAAATTTCACCTTCTTTCAACAGAAATTCGTTTCGTTTGGTCTTTTTGAATTTGAAAAATGATGAAATATAAGAAAGTGTCTTATCGTCAATTTCGGTTCTTGTCTTAAAATATTGTTCTAATTGTCTATACACTTTAGATTTTTTAGGGTTTCGTTAAAATGGCAGGTAACTTGTATATATGCGAAACAAACTTTCGCATATCCACCCAAAATTAAGTAGATTGGCGAAGGTTTGTTTCGCTTTATTTATTTCAAAGATATTAAATTAAATCTTCAAAAATATTTTTTGCTTTATAATATAATTTCAAAAAAACCGCTCAGAAAAATCTGAACGGTTTTAATTTAAATAGTCTCAGCGACACGCTGTTACATCATTCCCGGCATTCCACCTCCCATTGGCATAGCAGGTTCTACGCTCTTAATTTCAGTGATGACACACTCTGTAGTTAATAGCATTCCAGAAACTGAAGCTGCGTTTTCAAGGGCAACTCTTGTTACTTTCGTAGGGTCGATGATACCTACTTCTTTTCCATCCATTGTATAAATAGTGTATTCAAACTGATTGCTGTTATTTATTGCTGATCATGAAACCATCACTGTGGGCATTGGTATAAACTTTTGATTTAAATACATCTTCATTAGTTTATTTAGCAGAAAGCACTTCTTCGCTAATATCCGCAACCTGAATGCTTTTAATAGATGATTTGGTTGATGAGGATGCTGTACTTCCACCCATGATGTATAATTTATTGTTATATATTTCTGCAGCAGCATGTCTTCTGGGAATCATATTGGATGATAACTTATGTAACGTATTGGTTTCTGTATCAAAATAAGCCAAAAAAGTTTGATTGTTGTAACCGCCTGCAATAAAAATCTTATTACCGGATACGGCTAATGAATGTCCTGATATCGCAGCAGGCATCGTATATTGCTCAGTCCACTGATTTTTATTGAGATCATACACATCGACCAAGCGAGATGATGTACCGTTAAAACCACCGATTACATAGAGCTTATCATTCACTATTTTGCCCCTTGCTTCTCTGGCTGTTGGCATATTTGGTAACGGATGCCATGTATCTGAAGCAATGTCATAGTATTGGAATCTATCAGAAAATACTGTGGTGGCGGCATTATTTAGCCCACTTCCTCCGAACGTATAAATTTTTCCATTATGGATGGCAGAACCTGCATTTCCGGTATAAGCACGATTAACAGCTCCTTTCGTTTTTTTATGAGTTTCAAGGTCTATAATTTCAAGATGGCTGTTTCCCCAACCGTTAAAAATATAAATTTTATTATCGCAAGTCTCCGAATTGGCAAATCTTTTAGGAACCAGACTAGAGTTGATGATACTCCAGCGGTTATCTTTAACGTTGTATTTCTCAATAAAATTTGCATAACCATCCGTATCTTTATAACCATTGCTCACATAGATATTGTCACCTACAATGGCACTGCTTATCGCTCCTCTGCGAACAGACATATCCGCAAGATATTTAAAATTTAAGGTTTGTGCATTGCTTAAACATAAACCGAAAAGTGATAGGAGTAATAATTTCGTTTTCAATGGCGTTGAGGTTTGGTTTAATTGATTTTCTGTGTAGAAAAATATGTTTTAAATATAAGTAAAAGTCACGGATTGGAAATAAGAGATATTGAGTTTGTTTTGAAATGGAAAAACCACTCGGATGGGAGCGGTTTTTATGATTGAGGGTACGAGTGTGACGCTCGCACCAGCGTACGATATTTACCATTAAAGTTTTGCAAATTCGTCCTCAAAATTCCAAATAGGCGCATTTCTCAAATAAATGTGTCTATGTCCTGAATCCTGAATCCAAAATGGCCGAAATTCAAAATTTTGCTTTAATCGTTTACCAGTAGCATAAAATGTCATGTCAATCAAATAAGATGTGAAACTTTCTTTTTTTACTCGTTCCGAACTCATATTTTCATTTATAACGTGTAAGTATCTTAAATTAATTAAGTTTTTTAGAATAAGTTCATGTTCTTTGACGAGTTTGGTTGGGTATAAAATTACATTAGTCTTTAAACCATCAACAACTTGTGTTTGAATAATTTCAATTGCTTGGCGAAGTTTTTCCGGTGCAATATCACATTCAATTTCTATATTTTGCTCTTTATCTTGGCGAAGATCGCTAATTGCTGAATATAGATGTTCTTTTTTTATTGATACTGCGCTTTCCGATTTTCCAATTTTTATTATTTCCGAAAGAATTACTAAAAAATCTCTAGGAACACCACCTGTAGCAACGACTGTGTAGCTAAGAACTTCTTCGTTACTAAATAACGATCGAATATCAGTGAGTGATAAGCCAAGATTAGGTTGTAAATTAGAAGTTATTCTCAATAAAAATTCTACGAGATTTTGAAAATCATATAACTCTTTATCTAAACGTATTGGTGAAAAATCATCTTTAATTGAAAAATCAACTTTTCCATCTTTATTAAGTTTAGTCCTATTTGGTAAAGAACAAATTTTTGAACAGAAAGAATCGTTTTTTGAATTTTTATAGATGTCATGAAAAAATTGAATAACATCAGGTTGATAATCCCAATTGACCAAATAAAAATCATCTAAATAAATTACAACTCGCTTGTCTGAAAGTCGATTAAACTCACTGGCAATTTCAGCAAACAAAAAAATCAATTCATCTACTTTTTCTTGTTTGCTGATAGTTTTTTCATATTTAAAAGATTCCTTTAAAACTTTATCAGACTTGGCTTCGGTAGAAGCCACTCTAGATGCGGAAATAGCAGTTTCTAAACTTCCATCTAGAGTTAATAATTTTATAGGAACTTTTCCTTTTGCAGTAAGTTTTGCAATCGCTTTTAGTTCAAGACTAGATACGATTTTTCTTGATTCTGTTTTGTTGATGTGGAATTTATGTCGATTTTTATTGGTTCATCTGGAAGATTGGAAATGACTTCGATAAGATGTTCAGTTTTTTTCAATGTACCAATCAGAAAATTGTATTCATCTAACTTTGTGATTTCTTCGCCTTTAAAAAGGTCTTTAAATTTTTGTACATATCCTCTTTTTTCAAATGCATCGTTAAGTGTAAAATAGTCAGTATAACGAATAATATGAGCTTTTAGCCTTCCTGCAATAAGAAGTAATATATGTAAAATTATTTTATCTGATTTCCATTCTCTAAATATCTGACAATCAAGTGGAAGTATGAAGTTTTTAGAATCTCCCTTTATTGTACTAAGAAGCAATGTCGTTTTTCCACTTCCGCGACGTCCTAGAATTAAGTGGTTGTTCGGAATCTTTATTTTGCCTAAATTATCTAAAGGATCTAAATATTGAATGTTATCATCATTTTCGTAGTTTACAACTTTTCTTCTTCGAACCTTTTCGATTTCTTCAATCAAAGTTATTAATTTGTTGTCGTATAAATTCATGTTTAGTAATTTGTTTTTTTTAATGGTGCAGAACACCCTAATTTACGTATTATGCCGATGTAAAACATATATAATTGCGCAAATACAGTTTCTGTTTTGATATCTAGTTGTAAATTAGCGAGTTATTTTTTTTAATTGGTTAGAATCTTAAAGATGAATAAAAATTATGTGAAGACTTTTCTAATATTCTTAGACTTTCATCGACTTTTATAAATTAAAAAACCGCCCAGAAAATCTGAACGGTTTTAAATATATATTGTCTCAGCGACACGCTGTTACATCATTCCTGGCATTCCACCTCCCATTGGCATAGCAGGTTCTGCGCTCTTAATTTCAGTGATTACACACTCAGTGGTTAATAGCATTCCAGAAACTGAAGCTGCGTTTTCAAGAGCAACTCTTGTTACTTTCGTAGGGTCGATAATTCCTGCTTCAAGCATGTTGACATACTCGTCAGTTTTAGCGTTGTATCCGAAGTCTCCGCTGCCTTCAGCAACTTTAGCAACGATTACAGAACCTTCACCTCCTGCGTTAGCAACGATTTGTCTCAACGGCTCTTCGATTGCTCTTTTTACGATTTTGATACCAGTAGTTTCATCAGCATTGATTCCTTCAAGATTTTCTAAAGCAGAGATTGCTCTTACAAAAGCAACACCACCACCTGCAACAATACCTTCTTCAACCGCTGCTCTCGTAGCGTTCAATGCATCGTCAACTCTGTCTTTTTTCTCTTTCATTTCAACTTCAGAAGCTGCACCTACATAAAGTACGGCAACACCACCAGCCAATTTAGCCAATCTCTCCTGTAGTTTTTCTCTGTCGTAGTCAGAAGTAGTTGTTTCCATCTGAGCTTTGATTTGGTTTACTCTACCTTTTATCTTGCTTTCTTCACCACCACCGTTTACGATTGTCGTGTTGTCTTTGTCGATCGATACTTTTTCAGCAGTTCCCAACATATCAAGAGATACATTTTCCATTGTGAAACCTTGCTCTTCAGAAATTACCTGACCACCAGTTAAGATCGCGATATCTTCCAACATTGCTTTTCTTCTGTCACCAAATCCTGGAGCTTTAACAGCAGCAATTTTAAGAGAACCTCTTAATTTGTTCACTACCAAAGTTGCCAAAGCTTCACCTTCAACTTCCTCAGAAATAATCAATAAAGATTTTCCGCTTTGTGCAATTGGCTCAAGAACAGGAAGTAATTCTTTCATTGAAGAGATTTTTTTCTCAACTAAAAGAATGTAAGGATTTTCCAATTCAACGGTCATTTTTTCAGGGTTCGTCACGAAATATGGAGACTGGTATCCTCTGTCAAACTGCATACCTTCTACAACGTCAACTGTTGTATCGATACCTTTTGCTTCTTCCACAGTGATTACACCTTCTTTACCTACTTTTCCGAAAGCTTCAGCGATCAAAGATCCGATTGTTTCGTCATTGTTTGCAGAAACTGAAGCTACTTGCTTCACCATTTCTGTAGAGTCTCCAACTTGCTTAGACTGCTCTTTTAGGTTAGCAACAACAGCAGTTACTGCTTTGTCGATTCCTCTTTTCAAGTCCATTGGGTTTGCACCTGCAGCTACGTTCTTAAGACCTTCTCTTACGATAGCCTGTGCTAGAACAGTAGCGGTAGTAGTACCATCTCCTGCGATATCATTGGTTTTGGAAGCAACTTCTTTTACCATTTGCGCTCCCATATTTTCTACTCTGTCTTCAAGTTCGATTTCTTTTGCTACAGAAACACCATCTTTAGTAACGTGAGGTGCACCGAAAGATTTTTCGATTACTACGTTTCTCCCTTTTGGTCCTAAAGTTACTTTTACTGCATTAGCCAATGCATCAACCCCTCTTTTTAGAGCGTCTCTTGACTCGATATCGAATTTTATTTCTTTTGCCATTGTTTTAAGCTTTTGGCTTTAGGCGTTAAGCAGTAAGCTTTTCCTAAAGCAATTAAATTTTTATTAAGTGTAGGCTTTACGCCTGAAAATTATTTGATAAGTTTTAATCGTAATTGATATATTCTTCTTTTAGCTGTATTCAATTCTTCATTGATTCTTTCAAAATCTTCCAATTTAATATATTTCAAATCTTTAGCTAAGAATAACAAATATTCTGATTCACTAAGCGAGCCTAATGCTATATTTAAAAATTGTGCAAATTCTTTATCAGAATTTCTTCCACAACCTTCTGCAATATTATTAGGAATTGAAACAACCGAACGTCTGATTTGTGATGTTAAGCCAAATAATTCTTCTTTTGGAAAAGCTGAAGTTATTTGATAAATATCTAAAACAATTTTATGACTTGATTGCCAAACATCATATTTTTTGAAATCCCTCATAAAGCTTATTGCTTAAAGCTAAAAGCTTACTGCCTTTTATCCAATTACACCTAAAAGGTCTCCCTCTTTTACAATTAAGAAATCTTTTCCGTCTAATTTTAATTCAGAGCCTGAATATTTACCATAAAGAACTTTGTCACCTACTTTTACAGTCGTAGGTTCGTCTACTTTACCAGGACCTACTGCTACTACTGTACCTTCTTGTGGTTTTTCTTTAGCGGTGTCTGGGATAATGATACCTGAAGCTGTTTTAGTTTCTGCAGCGATGGGCTCGATAAGCACTCTGTCTGCTAAGGGTTTAAAGTTTACTGACATAATATTTTTATTTTTTAATTATTTCTGTGTTGAAATTCTCTAAATCTATGCCAACGGTCTTGAAATAGACTTTTGGCAGATTTTTTTTCAAGATGTGAAATTTTGGCAGAAAAAATAAATTCTCGTCGAAATGAAAGAAATTTAATAAAAAGTCTTTTGTGTTCCAAATTAAATGATATTTTTGTGTGAAAATTATGAAAACCTAATTAGAATGAAGAAAATTTTATTATTAGCTGCAATCAGCTTATGCGGCATGAGTGCTTACTCCCAGACTACTGTAGAGCCGGAATTTATTGGTGAATGTA
>Ga0302215_10003022_pt1 | contig 11412 bp, 9 predicted proteins | sample II_Fen_N3_1_FD_194580 | JGI IMG/M metagenome (GOLD analysis project Ga0302215, IMG submission 194580) | Peat permafrost microbial communities from Stordalen Mire near Abisko, Sweden - II_Fen_N3_1 | ecosystem: Environmental > Terrestrial > Soil > Wetlands > Permafrost | place: Sweden: Abisko... | reverse complement strand
AAATCAACTCCAACCTGGAAAGGATAGCCGACTTTGCCAACGGTATCTCACATATTTTAATCAATAATCCTTCAGTGATATTGGAAGCCGAAGTCATTTCGGATTCTCATCTTCAGGACATGATCGTTCAGGTGAATAAGATGCTGGCTCAGGGATTGGAATCCTTCGAAAATGAAAAATCAAACTTCGCAGCGGCAATATTCAACGAAGATAATCAGGTGGATGAGATCAATGAAAATGCGGTAACGATTATTGCCAACTACATTCAGAAAAATCCCGACCGGGCATTCGAATGCCTTGAACTGATTGGTATTTTCCGTAAGTTTGAACGTATTGGCGACCATTGCGCCAACATTGCCGAAGAGATCTTCTTTTACATTGATGCCAAAGTACTGAAACATTCAGCGAAAGACGTGAAATAAATTATTGAAACTAATTCTTCCAATAGTTACATCCTGTAATTGAACAGTTATTGAAACTAAAGAGATAAATCACTTATGATTTGTCTCTTTTTTAATAGTTAAACTCAAAACTCACATAATATTTACTTTAATGTCATATCTTTGTAACAGATATTACACAGTACCGAAATAAATTAGTTGTTCTTTTGTAACAAATTTATAATACAAAAAGTGTATGAATCCATACCGTATATTAGTTGTTGACGACGAAGAAGATTTATGTGAAATCCTTCAATATAACCTGGAAACAGAGGGCTATACTGTTGATGTGGCCTATTCGGCAGAGGAAGCCCTGAAAAAGAATATCAGCAGTTACAACCTCTTGCTGCTGGATGTGATGATGGGTGAAATCTCAGGGTTTAAAATGGGCCGTATATTGAGTGAAAACCCAAAAACATCAAACGTTCCGATCATTTACCTCACAGCAAAAGACTCTGAGACTGACCGCCTGACAGGATTTAATATCGGGGCAGACGATTATATTTCAAAGCCTTTCTCCATTCGTGAAGTGCTGGCTCGGGTAAAAGCAGTCATCCGTAGGTTTGATGCAAATAAAACGGAGCTTCCACCTTTAGAATTGAAATACGAAAAACTTGAAATGTCATTGGAGAATAAAAAAGTCATGCTGGAAGGAATAGAAATTCCTTTTACCAAGAAAGAATTTGAAATACTGAAGTTGCTGTTGGAAAACAAAAACCGGGTATTCTCACGTGACGAAATGCTGAACAAGATTTGGAGCGATGAGGTGATCGTACTCGATCGTACCATTGATGTGAATATTACACGGCTACGTAAGAAAATAGGGCCATATGGCAGGAATATAGTCACAAGGCTGGGGTACGGCTATTGTTTTGAAGAATAAATACCCCTAAATCCCCTAAAGGGGACTTTTGGGAGAAGCGACAAGAATAAAAACAGTACTAATTTAATTCCCCTTTAGGGGTTAGGGGTCATGAATTTAAACAAACGGATATTCCTGTATTTTTTCAGCATCTTCTTTCTGATGCTAGCCATTATATGCTTTTTTCAGTATCAACGGGAAAAGGAATTCCGCACCGAACAACTCGACCAACAACTATCCACCTACAATTTTACCATTAACCGGTTTATCAGGGAACAACATCCCGACTGGGATGAATTAGAGGACTATGTCCGACTATTCCCCGATAGTGCCTTGCGGGTCACTGTGGTCGATACCACCGGTGTTGTGGTGTTTGATTCTTCAGTTAAGAAAGATACTGTCCTGGAAAATCACCTGAACCGGCCTGAGATTGAAATGGCTAATATCTCCGATAACGGAAAAGCCATACGTCACTCTGTCTCCACGGGGAAAGATTATTACTACCTGGCCCACCGATTCCCAAACGATTATGTCCGCAGTGCCTTGCCTTATAATGTAAGCCTGGCAACGATGCTCAAAGCCAACACCTTCTTCCTGTACTTTATGGCCTTTGTACTGATTCTGGCGGTAATAGGCCTGTACATTATCTCCCGTAATTTCACCCGCTCTATCGACAGGTTGCGTATTTTTACCCAGAAAGCCGAGAAAGAAGAAATTCCCGATACCGACATCGAGTTCCCGAATGATGAACTGGGTGAAATAAGCAAAAACATTGTTCAACTTTATAAACTGCTGTTGGTTACAAAGGACGAAGTTGCCCGCGAACGTGAAAAACTGATTAAACATTTACAGATTTCACAGGAAGGACTGGGCATATTTTCTTCCGACAAGAAAGAAATACTGGCCAATACGCACTTTATCCAATATACGAACATTCTTTCCGACCAACAATGTGAAAGTTCGGATGAGATATTTTCACTTCCTGAATTTGACGACATCAATCAATTTATAGATCAGAGTTTACAAAACAATGAAATGAAACGTAAAAGGTTGATCGTCGAGAAAGGCGGGCATACTTTTTCAGTGCAATGTATCGTTTTTCAGGATAATACATTTGAAATATCCATCAATGACATTTCCGTACAGGAACATGAAAATGAACTGAAGCGCCATCTGACACAAAACATTTCGCATGAGTTAAAGACACCGGTAAGCAGCATTCTGGGGTATATGGAGAGTATCCTTGAGAACCCCGACATGGATCCTACCCGGCAACGTTTCTTTGTGGAACGTTCGTTTCAGCAGGCACTTCGTCTCAGCGCGCTGTTGCAGGATATTACCACACTCAACAAAATGGATGAAGCCAAACGGCTGTTTGAGAAAGAAACCTGCAACGTTTCGGAAGTGATTCAGGATGTGCTCAACGACGTGCATTTGGAAATTGAACAAAAGGAATGCGTAGTGCTGAAGAACTTTTCACCTGACTTATCAATCATGGGCAACCGCTCGCTTATCTATTCCATATTCCGCAACCTGCTTGACAATACGCTAACTTACGCAGGTGAAAAGCCGATTGTAGATATCAGTTGTTACCGCGAGGATGAACAGTTTCTTTACTTTTCGTTCAGCGATAACGGTGTTGGAGTAGATGAAGTACATTTAAACCGATTATTCGAACGTTTCTACCGTGTTGATAAAGGCCGCAGCCGTAAAATGGGAGGAACAGGACTTGGATTGGCTATAGTGAAAAATGCAGTCTTTTACCACCGGGGTAAAATTTCTGCTAAACTGGTTCCCACAGGTGGATTGAGCTTTATTTTTTCATTACGGAAATACTGAATTTGAAATTTATTGTGTTACTTTTGGCTTGTCAATTAAACGAAACAAACCATGCTCTTCTTCCGCAATAAATGGACACCTTTATTTTTAAGTAACTTCCTGGGAGTCTATAACGACAATCTTGTAAAGAATTGCATCATTTTTATTGCAGTGGGTTGGTCTTTGCCCGGTTGGATGACACAGTCGCAACTGATATCCATGGTTTCGGCTTCACTGGTAGTACCCTATCTTTTTCTGTCACCCCTGGCAGGTCGTCTTGCTGTAATCTATTCCAAAAAGAAGGTTTTCAGGCTCTGCAAATTGCTCGAAATCCCTGTGCTTATCCTGGCGTGTATGGCATTTTACTTCCAGTGGGTGATGATAGCGGTTTTTACAGTGCTGCTCATGGGTATTCTGAGTTGCCTGTATTCGCCATCCAAGTACAGCCTGATTCGTGATATCGGGGGTGAAAAAGGGGTTTCTTTCGGAAGTGGGGTCTTCGAAATGATGGCCTTCCTGGGAATCCTTATTGGAACGGTCACTGCTTCGGTAGTATCGGATATCTATAAACCCTGGATCGTCTTTGCATTGTTTATTGGATTGGCTTTAACGGGCTACCTGGTTACCCGTTCCATTCGGGCGGAGGAATTACCTGAAAACAAGGAAGGAGTGGGGACATTGAATCCTGTCAGGTTCCTGATAGTCTCCTACCGGTTCGCCCGTCAACATCCGGATGTGAACAGTGCCGTATTTGGGGCTTCTGCATTCTGGCTGATAGGAGGTATGCTGCAAATGAACCTGGTGATCCATTGCAAGCAAGTCTATCACTCCTCGAACACTGTCACGGGCATGGTAATGGCCTGTGCAGCCATTGGCATAGCACTGGGTTGTTGGGCAGCCGGCCGGATCTCGGGAAATGAAGTGAAGAAAGGTCTTATCCTGATAGGCATATCAGGAATGAGTATTCTATTTTTCCTGCTTACGTTTTTCCACCTGAGCCTGTGGTTATTCATATTTTGCGTTTTCGGCGTGGCATTTATGGGTGGCCTTTTTCAGATTCCCTGTCTGTCTATGCTTCAGAATTCTAATCTGGGACGTAAACTGGGTGATATGATCGGTTACCTGAACCTTGTCACCTTTATCTTCGTCTTGCTGGGAACGTTATTCTTCTCCCTCACTACTTATTTCACGTCCGAAAACAGCTTTGCGGTCTTTGGCGTAACACTCTCCATCTGTCTGCTTATCACTATTTACTTCCTTAAAAAGTCTCCTGATTATTGGATTGAAACAAAAAAAATGGTGCAACGCTACCCCCCCGAATAAGGAGAAAGTTAGCAAGGTATTGCTTGCTTTTTTCGATCAGTTAAACTCTACTTCTGAATCGTTTGTTACTACTCAAAGCCGCTTTAGGATTTGGGTCTCTTTTTTGACAAGGTAAGGGTGTTAAAACCATGTTGTAAAACATAGATTATAGAAATACACTTTTAATAGAGATTTCATACATTGCCATACGATTTTTCATGATAAAAAACAACAATTTTTTTAGTATTAATTCTTTTAATTTTAATACAGTATGAAAGTATATCAATCGAATGAAATTAAAAACATTTCATTGCTGGGATCGTCCGGCTCGGGGAAAACCACTCTTGTGGAAGCTATGCTTTACGAGAGTGGTGTTATAAAACGCAGAGGCACGGTGAATGGCCAAAACACAGTATCTGATTATTTTCCCGTAGAAAAAGAGTATGGCTATTCGGTTTTTTCGACCATTATTCAAACCGAATGGCATGAAAAGAAACTCAATTTTATTGACTGCCCTGGTTCTGACGATTTTATCGGGGGTGTAGTGACCTCACTAAACGTAACCGATACCGCTCTTATCCTTCTCAACACCCAATATGGTGTAGAAGTCGGAACCAACAATCACTTCCGTTATACCGAAAAATTTAATAAACCCGTTATTTTTGTCACCAACCATCTGGATCAGGAAAAAGCTGATTTCGATCGTACGTTGGAACAACTGAAAGAAAATTACGGAAATAAGATCGTACAGATTCAATATCCCATTGTCGTTGGACCACAATTCAATGCTGTAGTGGATGTTTTGAAAATGAAATTATATCAATGGAAACCCGAAGGTGGTGTACCGGATGTATTGGAAATACCGGACGGTGAAATAGAGAAAGCACAAAACCTGCATAATTTATTGGTGGAGGCAGCTGCCGAGAACGATGAGGAGTTAATGGAAAAATTCTTTGACCAGGGATCACTGTCAGAAGATGAAATGCGCATTGGCATCCGCAAAGGACTGCTCAGACGTGAAATGTTCCCCGTCTTCTGCGTGTGTGCCGGACGGGATATGTGTGTCCGCCGGTTAATGGAATTTGTTTGCAATGTTTCACCCAGTGTGAACCAGACCGAGAAACCAAAGACTATCGATGGAATTGAAGTAGCTGCCGATGCAAAAGGTCCGGTTAGCATTTATGTGTTTAAGACCAGTGTCGAACCACACATTGGTGAAGTATCGTACTTTAAGGTAATGAGTGGGAAACTGAAAGAAGGGGATGACCTGGTAAATGTCGACCGTAGTTCCAAGGAGCGTATCAGCCAGATATTCTCCGTGGCTGGCCAGATTCGCACAAAAGTGGATGAAATTGTAGCCGGTGATATCGGTGCCACTGTAAAACTAAAAGACACCCGTACCGGAAACACATTGAATGTAAAGGGATGCGAATATGATTTCAAGGAAATCAAATATCCTGAACCAAAATACCGCAGGGCCATCAGAGCCAAACTTGAATCGGATGAGGAAAAACTGAGTGAAGTTCTTACCCGGATGCACGAGGAAGATCCTACCTGGATTGTGGAACAATCGAAAGAATTGAAACAAACCATTCTGTACGGCCAGGGAGAATTCCACCTGCGTACCCTGAAATGGCGTGTTGAAAATAATGATAAAATACAAATTGAATTCAAGGAACCTAAAATTCCATATCGTGAAACCATCACCAAAAATGCCCGTGCCGATTACCGTCACAAGAAGCAGTCGGGTGGTTCCGGTCAGTTTGGAGAGGTACACCTGATTGTTGAGCCTTATTACGAAGGTATGCCGGCTCCTGATACGTTCCGTTTCAATGGCCAGGAATATAAAATCAGTAACCGTGACTCACAGGAAATACAGCTGGAATGGGGTGGAAAACTGGTTCTTGTAAACAGTATTGTCGGTGGAGCCATCGATTTGCGCTTTTTGCCTGCCATCATGAAAGGAATTATGGAACGCATGGAACAAGGACCGCTGACGGGTTCATATGCCCGCGATGTACGTGTCATTGTGTATGATGGAAAAATGCACCCGGTTGATTCGAACGAAATATCGTTCCGCCTGGCCGGACGCCATGCATTCTCACAAGCCTTTAAAGAAGCAGGTCCAAAGTTGTTGGAACCTATCTACGATGTAGTTGTCCAGGCTCCTTCCGACAGGTTGGGTGATGTCATGGGCGATTTGCAGGGAAGGCGTGCCGTGATTATGGGTATGCAGAGTGAAAAGGGATATGAAAAGCTGTCTGCCAAAATTCCTTTAAAGGAATTGGGGAGCTATTCCACTACGCTGAGTTCACTCACAGGTGGCCGTGCTTCCTTCAGCATGAAGTTTGCAAGCTACGAACTGGTACCAATGGATATTCAGGATAAGCTGCTCAAAGAATACGAAGCAAGCAAGAAAGAAGAGGAATAAAAAACTATTTTCTAATACTTAAAATAAAAAGGCTGACTCATAATTATTTGAGTCAGCCTTTTAGTTGTTTTATTTTGTGAGCGAAAATGATTTATTTAATTATTGTATAGGACGATTCCGGTGTTTAGAATTGATGTGAGAAATCCACTTTTATCATCCGAATACTGTAATAATACAGGCTCGATACGGTTATCAATGGTTCGGGTAAGTTTATTCAACTTCTTGGATATTTCTATAAAATCTTCATTAATATTGTCAACAATTACGGCAATATCGATATCGCTATTCTCATTCCAATTTCCTTTTGCAAAAGAACCATAAAGCATAATCATACGAGGCTTTAATTCTTTCTTCACTAATTGTGCATACGCATTAGCAAATTCTAAAGCTGTTGTTTTATCCAAAAGCATAATTTTTCGGTATTTATAATAAGTTGCCTACATCTTTCAAAGTTTAATGACTTAAACAAAAGCTCTTTGTGAGTTGGATATCGTGCCTCAATATTCATTGGTACAAGTTCTTCAATCAAATCCAATTGTGATTCTGAAAGCAGTATCAATAATCCACAATCTTCTGCCAGACGTTTTAAATTATGTACATAAGGCGGTGTTTCCTCTTTTTTAGCAGAGAAATATGCTTTTAATATTTTCTCAACCGCTTGATGACACATGAATCCCACGTATAAATAACGTTTCCCATCGAGCATTGTTTTGGCTGTCTCAAGATCATATTCGGAAATTTCTTTCCAATATGTAACTTTCTCAGAGTTATCCATATTCATTCGAAATTTTACAGCACAAATATAGGAATATTTCTGAGAATTAAAAGACTTACTGAAATATCAATTCTCCAATCTTTTATATAGTTTGATCTTACATTCAATTAATTTCCGAACTATGAAAACTATTATTTTATAAATTCAACACCACCCTCAATGCCTTATATCCCCCCGGGCTGGTTTTGATTTGTTGGCCGTTTTTCAGGGTAAGCAACTGGCTCTGTTTTTCATAGAGTTCGATTCGTGAGATCATTTCCACGTTAACAATCACCGAACGGTGAACCCTGACAAACTGATTCTCGGGCAGGTGCTCCTCAAAATACTTCATGGTTTGTTCTTTGAGGTATTTCCCCTGGGCCGTGAAAATCTGAACATAATCCCCATCAGCCTGCAGGTAAAGTATTTCGGGCACCAATACCACGTGGATTTTCGTACCCGATTTTACAGCTATCCGATCCAGGATATCAGCCTGAGCCTCCTTTTTTTGCTTTATTTCTTCAGTAATCACCAATGAATCGGTCATTTCATTCTGTTGATCTTTTTCGATCATGGCAAAACGGTATTGCTGCATCATCAGTACATAGATCAAAAGACCCGTAAAGCACCGAACGGGAAGTATGGGCAGAAGTTGAAGAGCTGTGTCGTTCCCAAAAGCCAGATAAAAAAGTCCGTATCCGGCACCCAACCAACACACCATACTGAGCAGAGCCAGCGCAATGTTATTGACCAACCGTTGATAAAGTGTCAATGCCACAAAGTTTCCAAATCTGACTACGTTCCAGAGCAGAATGCCAATGATTCCAAAAACAACTGCATGAATAGCCCCATCGATCAGCAACATCCAAAACGGGAGATTCACAAGCCCCAGTAATATGAGTGCCTGAAGAAAAGCATACACCACCCAAAGCAGGATGTATTGAGATATTTTTGCAGTATTTTCCGGAATCATTTTCAGTTATCAGTTAACAGTGATCAGTCATCATCACATTATTTTCAGTTATCAGTCATCAGTTACCAGTCATCAGTCATTATCACATCATCATATCAACACATCAACACATCACCACATTAATTTCTCAACTCCCCTCCGCCAAAGACGCACGATCCGGTAATGAGCAGCTTTCTGGTGGTATCGGTTGGATCTTTAGGCAACCTGTTATCCTCGAATCCTCCGAATACAGCATCCAGATGGGATTCAACAAACCAATCCACCGGAACATAAATGGTGATGGTACCAAAAACGGCATTCACATCGAGAATTGTTTCACCTACCGGCAGATTCGTCCTGCGTAAATCGAGGGTCAGACTTCCAAATACGGCATTCAGTTCTCCTCCCTTGAATTCAGGATCGAGTACGATATGATCCCCTGAACTGAATACGCTGTTTTTTGAAAAACCCGGAGTGTTGTAAGCTCCTTCCCATTTTGAGCGATCGTACTTATACGAATGATGATGGTTACGGCGATGCTCAGCCCAGTGCTGATCCCATTTGCCGAATCCCCATTTGGGATACATCATCCGTTGGATTAGAATCACGATTCCTGCCGCAATCAGTAAAAGCGGCCAATAGATGTGGACAAATTGTCCATCCAGCCCGGGTACAATCCGTGGGATCATGAAAAACCCGCCAATGAATACCAATACAATACCCGGAATGTAGTGGCGGTTGTAAAGGTTCATCGCACCAATAAAAACCAATAACATGGGCCAGGAAATAATAGCATTCTTTACCTGTTCGGTGATGAAACCAAAATTATAGCCCAGATACAATACACCAATCACTACAAGTACCAGCCCGAAGCCTAATCCCTTGGAAAAGCCCGAACGAAACGAATTTTTTACTTCTGTTTCCATAATGAATAACATACTTAAATTGTTTTATAAATTATGCTGCAAAGATAAAGGGTTTCACTGCGGTGGAACAAGTAAAAATCGATGAACAAAGTATTTTTACCCGACGAAGGTAACGAAAAATAGCTTAAAAAAACCCTAAGGACATAGAAGATTGTCATTAGGGTATTTTTTAGTGGTGCAGTTTGAATTCATTTTTTCAACAAATCACGAATTTCGGTCAGTAACTGTTCTTCCCTGGAAGGTCCGGCAGGAACTTCCTCTTTTTTCTTTGACAAAGAATTGATCCCTTTCACCAGAAGGAAAATGCAAAAAGCCACGATGACGAAATCAAGCGTAACCTGAAGAAAGTTGCCATAGTTCCAGGTGACCGCCGCTTTTTTCACTCCATTGACAATTTCAGGACCTTTCAATACCCATTTCAAATCGGTGAAATTGACACCACCCACCATCAGCCCGACAGGCGGCATGATCAGATCGGCTACCAATGAAGAGATAATTTTACCAAAAGCACCCCCGATGATCACACCGACAGCCAGATCAATCACGTTGCCACGCATGGCAAAATCCTTAAATTCTTTGAGCATACCCATGATGTTAAGTGTTTTAAGATTTAATGATAGTTGATAAAATGTATTGTGTGACTAATTAAACTCAAATAATAAGAATTTTGTTCAATTTATCTAAAAATAAAAAAAGCATAATTCCTTTTTCTTCTAAAATCAAAAAAACCTCTTACAGTTTTCAGGATTTCCCGTAAAATACTTTCTGTTTAATCAGTTATGTCCGATCACCCCGCTTTAACTCAGACTTAACAACTTTTTTACCGCGTTGCTTTAGATACTGAAAATAAGCAAAAGTAAAGCAGAGATAATACAGTGATAATACAGTCCTATTATGTACTGTATTATCACTGTATCATCACTGTTTTATCACTGTTTTATCACTGTATTATCCCAGAGTCGGATATAACCGGATGGTAAGGATGATACGGAATAAAACACGCTAAATTTTGTCACCCGTTCATTTAATATCCATATATAACAAAGAAGGAACTTTTCTTTTCTATTTGATAAAAAAAGACTACTTTTGCGGTCAAATTATCAAACTATAAAATTCAAAGAATATGGTAAATTACAAAGAACTTGGATTGGTCAATACAACTGACTTATTCAAGAAAGCGATCGAAGGCAAATATGCCATTCCTGCTTTCAATTTCAATAACATGGAACAAATGCAGGCCATTATTGCCGCATGTGTTGAAACAAAATCACCCGTAATTTTGCAGGTATCGAGTGGTGCGCGCAAATATGCCAACCAGACATTGCTTCGTTATATGGCACAGGGTGCGGTGGAATATGCCAAGGAATTGGGACAGAATATTCCCATCGTTTTACACCTGGATCATGGTGATAGCTTTGAACTTTGTAAAAGCTGTATTGAAACCGGTTTTTCATCGGTAATGATTGACGGATCGCACCTGCCATTCGAAGAAAATGTAGCCCTGACTAAAAAAGTGGTTGATTATGCCCACGAACATGGCGTAAGCGTGGAAGGCGAATTAGGAGTACTTGCAGGCGTGGAAGATGAAGTATCGCACGAACATCACACCTACACCCAACCGGAAGAAGTCGTAGAATTTGTAACACGTACCGGCGTTGATTCATTGGCTATCTCTATTGGTACATCCCATGGTGCCAATAAATTTACACCGGCCCAGTGTACCCGCGACGAAAACGGTATCCTGGTTCCACCCCCCTTGCGTTTCGACATCCTGGAAGAAATTGAAAAATTAATCCCCGGATTCCCTATCGTATTGCACGGTTCTTCGTCTGTTCCACAGGAATATGTGGCTACCATCAACAAATACGGAGGTGCCTTGAAAGATTCTATCGGTATTCCGGAAGACCAGTTGCGTCGTGCAGCTGCC
>Ga0302215_10003021_pt1 | contig 11413 bp, 12 predicted proteins | sample II_Fen_N3_1_FD_194580 | JGI IMG/M metagenome (GOLD analysis project Ga0302215, IMG submission 194580) | Peat permafrost microbial communities from Stordalen Mire near Abisko, Sweden - II_Fen_N3_1 | ecosystem: Environmental > Terrestrial > Soil > Wetlands > Permafrost | place: Sweden: Abisko... | reverse complement strand
GAATTCCAATTAATCGATATCGTTTTCTTCCATTTTCATGGGACTCAAATAAATCTGAATAATGATGTGCTGCAGATAAATGTAATTACATCAGATGTTGACAGATATTTAGAAGCAAATATATATTATCCTTATCTGGACTTGTTAAGTCATATATATAAGTTGTATTTAAATCGTAATGTATTGAGTTTTGAAGTTAACAAACGAAACTTTCTGAAAAGGATGATTGCAAAGATAAAAGCGAATCTTAAGAATAGTTCAATTGTCAGATTCATCTATTTTGATATTTTAAAAGTCAAATATAATGGGTATGAAAATTAATTTCACTCGATAATACAAAAATGGAATCCAAAGATAACTCAATATTAAAACATCGACTTTCATTGCATTTGCAATTATATAGAGCATTATGGTCGGTTGTATGGACTTTATTTGCAAGACCATTTCCACGGTCATATTTTAATTCGTGGAAAGTGATGCTTTTAAGGCTCTTTGGAGCTACAATAGAAAAAAAAGCAATAGTTTATTCATCTGCTAAAATATATAATCCGAAAAAATTAATAATGGAGGCGGGATCTGTGTTAGGAGACAACGTGGACTGTTATAATGTTGATGTAGTTCATTTAGGAAAAAATGCAATTATCTCTCAAAAAGTATATTTGTGTACTGCTTCTCACAATGTGTATGATACTACTTTTAAACTAATTACAGCGGAAATAAATATTGAAGAAAACGCTTGGATTGCTGCAGATGCATTTATTGGAATGGGTGTTACTGTCGGAGAAAATGCTGTTGTGGGAGCAAGATCGAGCGTTTTCAAAGATGTTCCTGCAAATGTTATTGTTGGAGGAAATCCAGCAAAAATAATTAAATATAGACAATGATTTTTACAAATGTTGAAAATATCCATAATAACTGTTACGTTTAATAGTGCATCGACACTACGCAATACTTTGGAGTCTGTTTTAGTTCAAACATATCCTGAACTTGAATATATTGTTGTTGATGGGAATTCGAAAGATAGCACTATTGAAATAATAAAGGAATATGAGCTTAAATTTGAAGGTCGTATGCATTGGTTAAGCGAACCTGATAAGGGTTTGTATGATGCAATGAATAAAGGCATTCGTATGGCTACTGGAGAAATTGTTGGTATAATAAATTCAGATGATTTTTATCATAGAAATGATATTATATCAGAAATTGCTAAGGCATTTGAAGAATATAATGCGCAGGCTATATTTGCAGATGTACGCTTTGTAAATCCGTCTAATTTAAATAAAACTGTTCGTTACTATCGATCAAAGAATTTCAGTCCTAAACGATTTCGTTTTGGGTTTATGCCTCCGCACCCTACTTTTTTTACTTATAGGAAGAATTTTGAACTTTACGGCTATTATAAAACTGATTACAAGATTGCTGCCGATTATGAATTATTGATTAGATTTTTATATAAAAATAGACTATCCTATAAATATCTACCGTTGGACGTAATGAAAATGCGTACTGGTGGTGCAAGCACTGCTTCAATAAAAAGTAATGTCATTTTAAATAAGGAAATTGTAAGGGCATGTAGAGAAAATGGGATTTACACTAATATGGCAATTCTAATGTTGAAATATATTGTAAAAATTTGGGAGCTAATAATAACTAAAGAATGAACATACTTATCACTGGCATTCACGGTTTTGTAGGCAGTAATTTAGTTGCTGCACTCAAAACTCAGCACACTATATATGGTCTGGATATTGTTTCACCTTATAAAGATGGTGTAATAAAGACTTATTCATGGAATGACTTAGATATATTACCTCAACTAGATGTAGTTATTCATCTGGCAGGTAAAGCACATGACACAAAAAATCAAACAAATGCCCAGGTATATTTTGATATTAATACAGGATTAACTCAAAAGATATACGATTGGTTTTTGGAATCATCTGCCAGTAAGTTTGTCTTTTTTAGTTCTGTAAAAGCTGCTGCCGATAGGGTAGAGGGTGATGTGTTGACGGAAGACATTATCCCAAGTCCAAAAGGTCCTTATGGCGAAAGTAAGATTGCGGCTGAAAACTACCTTTTAAGTCAACAGTCAACAGTCAACAGTCAACAGAAAAAGGCGTATATTCTTCGACCATGCATGATTCATGGGCCGGGAAATAAAGGTAACTTGAATCTATTATATAATGTAGTAAAGAAAGGAATCCCCTATCCGTTGGGGGCTTTTGAAAACAGGCGTTCTTTTACTTCGGTTGATAACTTGAGCTTTGTAATAAATCAGTTGATTGAAAAAGAAATACTAAGCGGAATATATAATGTGGGAGATGATGATAGCTTGTCGACCACTGAATTGATTAGCCTTATGGCAAAAACCATGAATAAACCTAATCGAATTTGGAACTGGAATGCCGACTTGATTCGTTTATGTGCAAATGTTGGAACCGTTATGCATTTTCCATTAAATAATGAGCGATTACAAAAACTAACGGAAAACTATGTTGTTTCAAATGCTAAATTGAAAAAAGCATTGAATATAGAAAAAATGCCCGTTACTGCCAAAGACGGGTTGATTAATACAATTAAAAGTTTTGAAAATCTATGACCTATATCTTTCTCCTTATTTTACTTTTTGCTGTTGAGTTGCTTTATTTCCTCATTGCCGACCACTTTAATATTATTGACAAACCCAATCAACGGAGTTCCCATACTTCCATTACCTTACGTGGGGGCGGGGTGATATTTTATATTGGTATTCTGCTTTATTTTCTGATTGAAGGTTTTCAATATCCATGGTTCTTTGCTGGATTAACCATGATTTCAGTTATTAGCTTTGCTGATGATATTAAACCGCGTTCTTCTAAAGTTCGTTTAGCAGTTCATTTTGTGTCCATGGCATTGATGTTTTATCAATGGAATTTATTTGAGCTGCCTTGGTATTACACTTTTATATCGCTGGTATTTTGCACTGGAATTCTGAATGCTTATAATTTCATGGATGGAATTAATGGCATTACCGGCGGATATAGTCTGGCAGTTATTGGAGCTTTGTGGTATATCAATTCTTATCAGACTAACTTTATTGATACTAATTTTCTTTACTACTTGATTTTATCTATATTGGTATTTAATTTCTTCAATTTCAGGAGGAAAGCAAAATGTTTTGCCGGTGATGTCGGAGCTATTTCAATAGCGTTTATAATCGTATATCTTCTTGGACTGTTGATAATTAAAACCCATGATTTTAGCTATATTATCTTGTTGGCGATGTATGGTGTTGATTCCATTCTGACAATAATTCACCGGATAATTCTCAAGGAGAATATTTTTGAACCCCACCGTAAGCATGTCTATCAAATTATGGCCAATGAATTGAAAATACCACATGTCATTGTTTCAACATTTTATGCATTATCTCAGGTTCTGATCGTTGTAGGATTTTTATATTTTAAAACCTATTTATACCCGATAATAGTTGTTTTAATTCTATCCTTATTGTATGTTATCTTTAAGAGAAAGTTTTTCCATTTGCATATTATAAGGTAAAATGTATTAACTTTGTGCTTGAAATCTATTTAATGTTATGGCTAAAAAAGTTTTTGTAAGTGGTTGTTACGATATGCTACACAGCGGGCATGTGGCATTTTTTGAAGAGGCAGCACAATATGGTGATTTATATGTTGGTATCGGGTCTGATAATACCATTAATAAGCTGAAAGCCCGTAAAACCATAAACTCAGATGCTGAGCGACTTTACATGGTAAATGCCTTAAAGGTTGTGAAAGACGCATGGATAAATCAGGGCGGTGGTTTGCTGGATTTTCTGGACGAACTAAAAACCTTGCAACCCGATATCTTTTTCGTAAATGCCGATGGACATACCCTGGATAAAGAAGCATTGTGTAAGGAAATGGGAATTGAATATGTGGTCAGTAAACGTGTTCCTCACGGCAATTTGCCTGCCCGTTCAACAACTGCCTTGCGTCAGGAATGTAAAATACCTTATCGGATTGATTTAGCCGGAGGTTGGATTGACCAACCTTATGTGAGTAAATATGCAAGTGGTTCGGTCCTGACTATTTGCATTGAACCTGATTATGAGTTTAACGACCGAAGCGGAATGTCAACCAGTAGTCGCAAAAAGGCTATTGAATTGTGGCAAACCGATATTCCTGACGGAGATAAAGAAAAACTGGCTAGAACATTGTTCTGTTTTGAAAATCCTCCGGGAACAAAATATGTAAGCGGATCGCAGGATTCGTTAGGAATTACATTGCCGGGACTTAATAATTTCTATTACAATGGTGGTTATTGGCCTTCTGAAATAAAAAGTGTAACCGAATCGGACATTTTGGAGTGGATTGAACAACGTGTTTGGATGATTCCTCTTTATCCACGTCATGATGATTACGATGTTTTAGCAAACTCAATTATTGATGAAGAAGGAGCTAAACATTTAAGCGATGCTGCCGGTAAATGTTGGGAAGCATTGCTTGCAAAAGATGCAAAAATGGTTGGAGAAGCTATGTCAGAAAGCTTTGAAGCACAGATTGCCATGTTCCCGAATATGGTTACACCAGAAATTTTGAAACAGATAGAAGGTTTCAAACCTGATGTTCTTGGTTGGAAAATGAGTGGAGCCGGAGGAGGCGGATACCTGATTTTTTTTAGTGAAAAACCTATTGAGAATGCGATTCAAATTCGTATCAGAAGATAATAATTAGTTCCGAGTTTTGATTTCTGGGTGAGGAGTTCAATATTGATTATTATAAATTACAAAAACCTAAATATGAAGATTATTAATACAGAATTGTTGAATGAAGTAACTGAAAAAGCACAAGAGAATTCTCGGCTAAGAATGAATTATAACTTTCATACGTCATTAGACTCTAAAGCTCAACGTCTTCTTAATGCGTTGGAACCCGGGACTGAAATACCAGCACACAGGCATTTAAACACGCGAGAAACATACGTTTTGCTGCGTGGAAAATTAAAAGTAATGTTTTATAATGATGATTGTGAGTTGACCGAAACGATGATATTAGATCCCAAAACTGGAGATTTTGGGATTGATATTCCCAAAGGTCAATGGCATTCAATTGAAGTGTTGGAAACCGGAACTGTGATTTTTGAGGTTAAGGATGGCCCTTATAGTCCGCTTTCGAAAGATGATATTCTATGTTTGAAATCTGGAATAATGCAATAATACTTATCAGAAGAAATACTTATAAAAATGCCTTCGTTAACTCTAACGAAGGCATTTTTGTAATCAGATTATTTTACTTGTCGGTTACCGGAGGTTTGTTTTCTGAAGTTTTTGCTTTCAGTTCTTTTTTCTTTTCGGGATCCATCATATCCATTAGTTTCAGGCCTAACAGTCCGTCTATGGCAGTACCGCCGTTTCCGTTGTTTCCGCCAATCAGAATATCCGGAATCAGTTTCACGTTGCCTTTCGATAATTCTTCGGTAATTTTGTATCGGGTAAAGTTTTCACCTCCTAATGCTTTTACAGCTAATTCGTATGCTTCGGCAGTAGATTTACCCACTGCAAGGATTTTGCCAGCCTCAGCTGCACCGGTGAGTGTGATTTGTTCTGCTTGCGCAGCTGCCTTCACTTTGATAGCTTCAGCTTCGGCCTCTGCACGCATTTTGGTGGCTGTGGCTTCGGCACTTACAGCTAGTTTTACGCTGGCAGCATCACCTTCCGATTTTTTTACTGTAGCATTGGCAATTCGTTCTGCAATTTCTACGCCTTGTTGTGCTTTCACAATTTCTTTCTGCATATCGGCAATGGCGGTTTCTTTTTCCATTCCTTGACATGTTTCCTGTGCTTTTTTCTCAGTTTCGTAAGTCACTTTTTGTTCTTCAGCTAGCTTGCGATCGGTCAGTGTTTTCATCAACGAATCCGGCGGAACAATGTCACCAATCAGCGTGTCAACCGCGTTTACATTGTATTCGTCAAGTACTTTCTTGATATGTTCTTTGGCCGATTCCTGACGTTCTTTACGGGTGCTGAGGAACGCGATTACGTCGCTATCCTGAGCTGAGTTACGGAAATAGTTACCAATAGTTGGTTCAAGTACTTGCGACACGAGGTTCACCATATTCCCGAAGCGCGCAATAACTTTAGGTGCTTCAGTGGTTGGAACGTGGATAATCTGAGCAACATCAAGGTTGAATGGGAATCCGTCTTTGGAACGAACGGTAATAGTAGAAAGGTTCTTATCAAGATTGTGTGCTTCGCTGCGCGCTGATGCCCAGTTTAACACAAGGTTAGTTGTTGGCACAAGTTCCACTTTCATAATATATGTGTTGATTGGATATTTCCCCGGTCCGAGTGGTTCAATCCAAACGCCTTTTTCACCTTTGTTTACGATATTTCCGTGTTTAAAATCAGAGCCTGTCAAATCACGACCTTCAGTTCCGATAAACGAAATAACAACGCCTACAAATCCGATAGAAATTTCAGTCATCGGAATCTCTTCTACCTGAACCGCCCAGGGGTTGAGGTTGTACGAACCTGCCAGAATAACCTGAGGCTGTAAACCGCGGTTACCACCATTTTGCAGGAAGAGATCAAAATCTTGGAAGTTATTATGTCCTTCAACCAATTTCCCCGCAATTTGTCCGGCTTCGATAGGCTGACCGTCGAGCGTTGTGATGATACCAACCTTACTTTCCTGAATACGAACCATGTCGGTAATTGAAACCTGAAAAAGCATGGTGTTGATACGGTACGAGCCGGTTGTGATATACGCTCTCTGTCGACCGCGTTGTCCGCCGTTATTCAGAAATTTTTCGGCATCCTGAAAGTTGTCGCAATCTACACTTTGTCCTAGGATATTACCTGTAGGAATAGGAGCACCGTCTTTCGACATTACCAATCCGATTTTTCCTTCAGGAATAATCATAAATGACTCCATAGTGACATCATATTGCCAAAACCACATACCAAAATAAAGTCCCGGAGCTAGCGCTTTGGCTTGAAAACCAGCTTCGCCCTTGGTGGCAATAATGCGGCCATCGGGTAGGGACTTGTCAGCCCCGAATAAAACAAATTTTTTGGTAACTAACCCGATACGATCTTCGGGTACGATAACCATTCCGAACAAGAAACGAAGAATGTACTTGTAAAGTACCAGGCAGACTACTATCAGTACTACCCACCAATAATTTAAAAAGATTTCAGTCATACTAAAATTTTTAAGTTGAATAAAATATTAAGGGTGAACGTTGTCTTTAAACTCATTAACTATCATGTTTTCACTAGGATATGAATAAATTTCTCAAACAATTTTAACCGCCGTAAAAATATAAATATATTTTGAATTTAAGTGAATTGTCTCGAGGAATTTATCAACAATATTGAAAATATATTTAACGTATTTATTTGTAATAGGTTAAGTCGGTTTTGGTTACAAAAAAAGCTGAACTTCCATTGTGGAGGTTCAGCCGGGTAGGAGATAATGTGATGTTTATTATGCAGCTTTCTTTGCTTTGCGATATAAATAGGAATTAAAAATGTTACGTTTAGCAAATCGCAATTGCTTATCGGCATTAATTAATCGGGTAAAGATATTTTTTGAAACGCCAAAATACTCATAAGTTGAGCCATCCATAAACGAAACTTCCAATAATTGTCCTTTAAGTTTGAAATCGGCTATGCCCGAATCAGCTGAAGCATTGTGCTCTTCTTCGTTTGCAGCTATGGTTTCGGGAGCAATGCTTACCAGAAAATGGTAGCCATCAATGATTTGTCGGCTTTTATGTTCAGCTTCCAATGCCAGTTCATCATTGGCCGTAAATTTATCGGGGTGCCATTCTTTTACCAGGTTACGGTAGGTAGTTTTAAGGGTTTGCAGGTCGGTGCCGGGTTCAACATTAAATAATTTCTTGTATTCGTTAATACGCTTCATAAATTGTTCGTTTCTATCTGATTTAATTTGTATTTGCTTCGCAGCTTTTTTATCGGGCACAAAGGTACGCTTTTATAACTTTGAAAACGAATTATTTAGTGATTTAATCCAGACTCTTCCGTATATCTAATTACGTCTACAGGGCAACTTTCTGACGATTCTTTTATTTGCTTTGAATATTCTGCGTAATTTACACCTTCAATTACTGTAGATATGTCCTTAATTAAAAATACCTGTGGGCAAATACCTTCGCATATGCCGCAGGAAGTGCAATCTTCTTCTATCCAAACTTTTGTTACTGACATGTTTTCTGTTTTTAGTGATTTATTGTTTTTTTGTAATCTATCAATTATACTGTAGCTGAAACAATCTTTCTTATTTCATTGTTCGCGATCAGCAAATTGATGGTAGTTTATTTTGCACGGAATATTACATTGCGATACTTCCTGTTTCAATATAATTCTTCAACGCTGTATGAATAATATAATTCCAACCGATAATGAAATTGGAAATGGCCAAATCGGGATTATCTTTTGGGAAGGTGTCAATTCCTTCGTGTGTGAACTTTAATAAGGTTTCACCATCCTGATCGAGTAGTTCGAACGTAACAAGCGTAGTTCCCTGATATCCATCATAACGCCAGCTATGCGCCAGTTTCTTTTCGGGAATAGCTTCTGTTACCTCACATAGATGCAGGTATTGATTATCGGGGCTTGGGCCACCCCAAAATTGAAATTTACATCCTGCTTCGGGTATAAATTCCGCCAGATCGAAATACCAGTTCTTCATTTCAACCTTATCGGTAAGGACTTTCCAGACCCTCGATACAGGAGCATTTAGTACTTGTTCTAACGTAATAGTTTGATTTTCCATATTGTTGATTTTGTGTTTGTATAAAATCAAACTCCAAAAGGGATTGTTTTTGAATTAAATACAGAATGATGCATTCTTATCCGATTTTGTGCGTTGTGCGAAAATGACTAATTTTGAAGCAAAATAATTTAATGGATATGGGCTCGGACATTGTATCAATATTACTGCTTTTTACTATACCTGTTTTGATTGCAGTTATCGGACTTGCTGTATATTTTTATTTGAAACTTCGTGAGTCGGTGAAACAACAACAGGAAATGGAAACCCGGTTTCAGGAGTTGAAGAGTCAGGTTCATCCCTTGCAACTTGAATCGTTGGAAGCTAAATTGAATCCACACTTGTTTAAAAATATCTTAAACTCAATACAGTCACATGCCTATCAAACCTATTTTGCCATTGATAAACTGGCCAACGTGTTGGATTATATTCTGTATGAAAGCCGCAAGGAATTTGTGAGTCCAAAGGAGGAAATCGAGTTTGCGCTAAACCTGATAGAGATTAATAAAATCAAAGTGAGCCCGTTATTCGACCTGAAAGTAAAAACCCGAGTGAATAATACGGAGCCAATGTATGAACAAAAACTATTAGCTCCGTTAGTTTCGATTGATTTGATTGAAAATGCCTTCAAACATGCCGATATTCAAAGTTCAGATGCTTTTATTTCCATTACGCTTGAGTTCAAGGACAATCATTTTGGGTTGACTGTTGCTAATAAAATTTCATCTAAGCCACCTATGAAAAAAGAAAAAGGTGGAATTGGCATAAAGACACTGGAACAGCGACTGCGAATTATTTATGGAGATAATTTTAAGCTTGAGAGCTATATTGAAGATAATGTATATGTTGCACATTTAAATATTGACCTTTTTGAATACAAAGTTAAAGTGCTTGCTGCTCGATGATGAATTACCTGGGCTGACATACCTTAAAATGCTCTGCGAACAAATTCCGCAGTTGGAAGTGGTAAAAGCTTTCAACCGTCCTGATGTGTTCTTAGCCGAATCTTCTAAACTAGATTTCGACCTTTGTATTTTGGATATTGAAATGCCTCAGATAAACGGTATTCAACTGGCAGAATTGCTTAGGCACAAACTTATTATTTTTACAACTGCCCACAAAGAATACGCAGCCGAGGCATTTGATTTGGACGTTGTAGATTTTGTCCGTAAGCCTATTGAGTTGGAGAGACTCCAAAAAGCAGTGAATAAAGCCATCAAACAACTTTCCGATACCAGACACAATAAAAAGTTTATTCACTTAAACACGGACAAAGGAAAGTCCCAGATTGTTTTTGACCAACTGTGCCAGATAAAAGCTTCCGCCATTGATAGTCGGGATAAAGATGTGCTGCTAAGAGATGGCTCAAAGATTTGCCTGAAAAATATCTCCTTCGAAAAGCTACAAACTATTCTTCCTGCTAATAAGTTTTGCCGCATCAACAAGCAGGAAATCATTGCGCTTGATATTGTCCAGCATTTTTCATTCGACCAAATCACTTCTATCATTCCGGGTGAACAAAACAAACCCCAACTGTTTTATTTAAGTGAAGTGTATCGGAATGCCTTTTTGGAAAAGGTGAAAATCTGATTCATTACATTTTTTTTCAGCCTTGTTACATTATAGCCCCGAATAGGTTCTGTGCCATTGATATTGATATTTTTTAATAATATCTTTGTTTCTGAGTCTGGTTTATATAGAGGTCGACTTAACTTTTTTATAATGTCTAATACTAAATACACAAATATATGCTTAAAAAATTTAGAAACGTTTTCTTTTATGTGCTGATTATCGGTAGTTTTTCGGCATTGATCTATTGGATTGATTTTATGGGTTCCAAGCAGGAAATAGCCTCTAAAATCATTCAACCTACCACCGGAAAAACACATTGGATGGAATTTCTGCATTCATTGTTGCAGAATATCGGGCATCCATTGGCAATTTTGTTGGCACAAATTGTAACAATTATATTGGTTTCGCGTATATTCGGGTGGATATGTAAAAAGATAGGACAGCCTACAGTAATCGGTGAAATTCTGGCCGGTATTGTGTTAGGACCTTCACTGATTGGAATGTATTTCCCTGAATTCTCTGCGGCTCTTTTTCCTGCTCAATCGCTCGGAAACCTGAACTTTCTAAGTCAGATAGGTCTGATTTTATTTATGTTTATAGTGGGCATGGAGATTGATATTAATGTGCTGAAAAATAAAGCTCACGATGCGGTAGTAGTCAGCCATGCCAGTATTATCGTTCCTTTTTCGTTGGGTATGGGATTGGCCTACTTCATATATCAGGCGTTTGCACCAGTAGGAGTGAGGTTCACTTCCTTCGGCCTGTTTATAGGCATATCTATGAGTATCACTGCTTTTCCTGTATTGGCACGCATAGTTCAGGAAAGGGGAATTCACAAAACTCGGTTAGGAACCATTGTTATTACTTGTGCAGCAGCCGACGATATTACGGGCTGGAGCATTCTGGCCGCAGTGATTGCCATTGCTAAAGCGGGTTCGTTTGTCAGTTCTCTTTATACAATTTTGTTGGCGCTTGCTTATGTGTTCCTGATGATTAAAATAGTACGACCGTTTTTGAAACGCGTTGGCGATTTACATACTTCAAGTGCCAATTTGAGCAAA
>Ga0302215_10003019_pt1 | contig 11418 bp, 8 predicted proteins | sample II_Fen_N3_1_FD_194580 | JGI IMG/M metagenome (GOLD analysis project Ga0302215, IMG submission 194580) | Peat permafrost microbial communities from Stordalen Mire near Abisko, Sweden - II_Fen_N3_1 | ecosystem: Environmental > Terrestrial > Soil > Wetlands > Permafrost | place: Sweden: Abisko... | reverse complement strand
TACGCTATATTCGGTCGCAATTAAAAAATGGAAATCTCGCTTTGCTCCTTTTTGCCGGGCTGTTCTTGTTCTGAAAACATGTCTGACAAATTCTTCTGAACTAATTCATCCAATCAGTTCCACCTTTTTTATAAGTCTGAAATCTGTTTTTATTGGATGCCGAATGAAAGCCAATTGTGGCTGACATAATAACTTAATTCTCTTCTTTTCTATTCAGAAACAATCATTTCTTCAAATCATAATTACCTGGTATTATTCGTATTAAAAATAAAATTCAAAAAAACTTCAAATACACCCATGAGAAAAGGGACGACATGGGATATAAGACTCGAAAACACTCAAAAATCCATTAGCTTGTATTCTGCAAAAAAAATTGTTCATCTTGTTGCAATGAAGGAACGTTTACAATATTTGATCCAAAAATATTCCGAAGGGAAATTAGAACTAAAAGAACAGATTGAGCTTTCTGAACTACTGGCCGACGATAAAAATAGTCAAGCTGAACAATTTTTGAACGAAGATTGGGAATCAAGGCTTGAAGCGGAAATCATTTCCAACAGAAATTTCAAACCAACACTTGATAAGGTTCACCATCGCATCCGCTTGAATGAGAATAACAAGTTGATACAATTTAGCTTTAGTAAAACCTTCCAACGTGTTGCCGCAATATTGATCATTCCTCTTCTCCTCACATTTGTTGGGTATATCTATACTCAATCTGGCAAAACCCGGTCGATTTCATTTGCTGAAATCCAATGTCCTTTAGGAGTTCGTACAAGATTTCAACTTCCTGACGGATCTACTGGATTTCTAAACAGTGGATCAACATTAAAATACCCTGTTCAATTCACAACAGAAAGATCTGTAGAACTAACGGGCGAAGCATTTTTTGATGTGGTTCACAACAAAAAAATTCCTTTTTATGTGAATACTAAAAACCTGAACATTAAAGTTTTGGGAACGACCTTTGATGTGATCGCCAATGAGGATGAAAAAATAGAGGAGATCGTTTTACAAACCGGGAAAGTGGATGTTTCAACAAAAGACGGCAAAAAACTGGCTAGTCTGTTACCCGACGAGCAATTGATACTGGATATTGAAAATCAGACCTTTTCCAAGACGGAAGTAATCGCCTCACAATATACAACATGGAAAGAAGGCAAACTTGTTTTCAGAAACGAAAACATGCAACAGGTCGCACTCCGGTTAAGTCGGTGGTATAATGCCGATGTAGTGGTTGGTGACAAGTTGCTCGACAATTACACCTTTCATGCAACGTTTATCGATGAGCCACTTGAAGAAGTGCTAAAACTAATTTCAATCACAACACCAATCAGTTACAATGAAGTAAAAAGAACTGCTGACAGTCAGGGAATATACCAGAAGCGTAAGGTAATTCTTCGAATTAACAAACTAAAAATCAATAAATTTAAATAAAAAAAAACAGGAAAGTGTTCGAACCACTCTCCTGTCAAATCAAGTAGTATCACACTCAATTATTGTTTAACCACTTAATGATTCAAATGTATGCAAAAAAAACGAACCAGGAGGCCCGTTACTAACCGGGCACTCCTAAAATTTTGGAAAATTATGCGTCTTAGTGTATTTCTTTTATTCTTTTTTGTTGCGCAGGCTTTTGCAACGGTAACCTATTCACAACAAACGCGTCTGACGCTTAAAATGCAAGGGGCCAAAGTCATTGACGTTTTAAGTAAGATTGAAGCCGAAAGCGAATTTTTCTTTCTGTTCAATCAAAAACTTCTCGATGTCGAACGACAGGTCAATGTTGATGTAAAAGACGAAAGTATTGTTAATATTCTTTCCGAAATTTTCGAAAAAACCAATGTATCTTATTTAATCAAAGATCGTCAGATCATTTTAACCACTGCAACCGATTCAGAATTGAATCAGCAACAGCAGCAAAAATCTGTAAAAGGTAAGGTATCCGACACATCAGGCAGCTCTTTACCAGGTGCTTCTGTCGTGATAAAAGGAACCGAGAAAGGTGTAATAACAGACTCGAACGGAATTTTTACAATTTCAGAAGTTCCGGAGAATGCGATTTTGCAAATTTCGTTTGTGGGTATGAAAACACAGGAAGTTGCAATTGGGACAAAAACAACGATTAATATTACGCTTGCAGAGGAAGCAATTGGGATTGAAGAAATTGTTGCTATTGGGTATGGATCTGTAAGTAAAAAGGAACTTACGAGCGCAGTAACTCATGTTACGAGTGCTGAACTACTTCAAAGCGGCAGCACCAATCCCTTAATGTCTATCCAAGGTCTGGTTTCCGGACTTTCAATAACCAATACTGGGGGTAGCGATCCTAACTCCAGTCCAAGCATACAGTTACGGGGAGTATCTTCGCGTGATGCAGGAAGCAGCCCGCTTGTGGTAATTGATGGTGTTCCGGGTGGAAATCTGGAAAATATCAATCAAAATGACATCGCTTCAATTGATGTATTGAAAGACGGAGCAGCATCAGCTATTTATGGCACACGTGGTAGTTCCGGAGTAATTTTAGTAACTACTAAAAAAGGAAGCAGTGGAGCGGTAACAACAACTTATAATGGTTATACATCGGCAGATTTTGCTAATAATCAGCTAAAATCATTATCGCGAGAAGACTTTTTGAAAAATAACCGTGGCCCCGATTATGGAGGAAATACAGATTGGCTGAAAGAGGTATCCCGGAGTATTTCAACTGTTCAAAGTCATACTTTGTCAATTTCAGCAGGAACCGATAACACCACTTACAGAGCAACAGTGGATTATCGCAAAGCAAATGGGTTGGATCTTCGTTCAGACCGCGAAGAGTATGGAGCACGCTTTGCACTGAACCATGCACCTGCAAGCAATCTCTACAAAATTTCGTTAAATATTGCTCCTCGCTATATTAAAATGAACAATTCAAATAACGACGTTTTTACGCAAGGTTTAACATTGAATCCAACTTATCCGGTCAAAGACCCAACAGATCCTACGATGTACTATTCAATTTCAGGTAGTGATGGGCAGTTCAATCCGGTTGAATTACAAAAATTAGAGCAAAGTGGAACTGAAGCCAAATTTTTGGACTGGGATGGAACATTTAAACTGAATATCACAAAAGACCTTAATACCCAAGTTACTATCGCTCAAAACACAAAAGACTACTTTGATTTCTGGTTCAAACCGTCAAACATGACCACAGAGATACAAAATGGCTATAAAGGAGAGGCAAGTCGCGGATATAACAAATATGATCAAAAAAGTTTGGAATGGTTGACCAACTATGCATTTAAAACCGGTCAACATTCCTTGAAGGCAATGGCTGGTTATTCATATCAATACTTCCAATCATCGGGCATGTCGGCAGACAATAAGGATTTTACATCCAACGCACTTACTTACAATAATTTGGGTGACGGATTATTCCAACAGGTCGAAGGACGAAACGGGATGGGAAGTTATAAGAATGATTCAAAGCTAATAGCTTTCTTCGGGCGCTTAAGTTATTCCTTTGCTGATAAATACCTGGTTACAGCAAGTATGCGCCATGAAGGTTCATCGAAATTCGGAAAAAATAATAAATGGGGTGATTTCCCAGCTGTATCTTTAGGCTGGAGAATCAGCAAAGAGTCGTTTATGAAGGATATTAACTGGATTAGCGATCTTAAATTACGTGGAGATTACGGTGTTACAGGAAACCAGGACTTTGGAAATTACCTCTCTCTGTCTACTTATGGAGGGTATGGATACTATTTGTTTAACGGCAGTTATTATCAGGTTTGGGGTCCCGCAAATAACACCAATACAGATTTGAAATGGGAAAAAGGAAAGAATATGAACATAGGTCTCGATTTTTCATTGTTCAAAAATGTGGTTCAGGGAAGTGTTAACTATTACAGAAGAAAGCAACAAGACCTTTTGGGCTGGTATAATGCCCCAGTTCCTCCGAATCCTCAAACTCAAACCTATGCCAATGTTGGTTCAATGCTCAATACCGGCGTGGAACTTGATTTAACTGTAAAAGTTATTAAAAAAGGAGACTTCAGTTATCAGATAGGCCTGGTTGGTGCAACGAACGGTAATAAATTCCTCTCTTTTTCCAATAATATCTTTCAAGGACAAAACTATGTTGACATGGCTGGAATGCCTGCACCAGGGTCTCCCGGCCCATCCCAGAGATTGCAGGAAGGTGAACGAATCGGTAATTTCTATATGTGGAAATTCGCAGGAGTTGACCAAAATGGGAGTATGTTGGTTTTCAACAAAGAAGGAAAAGTCATTCAGCAGAATAAGGCTACAAATGATGACAAACGAATTGTCGGTAACGGATTACCTCGTTTTACAGCAAGTATGAATCATACATTGAAATATAAAAGATGGGACTTAAGTCTGTATTTCCGTGGCGCATTCGGCTATGATATTTTCAATACACATGAATTTTATTATGGCCTCCAATCATCTCCAAATACCAACGTAATTGCGTCAGCATATGGTAAGAATTCAATTATTAAAGGTGATAAAGTTTTGTGCGACTACTTTCTTGAAAAGGGTGACTATGTGAAATTGGATGTGGTAAATTTAGGTTATACCATAAAATCGCACTCAAAATACTTTAGTTCGATCCGACTATATGCATCAGGCAAGAATTTGGCAAAGATTACCGGTTTTTCAGGTATAGACCCTGAAATCTATCCGGTAAATGGATTAACCCCAGGCGTTAATACATCTAAAGCCTATTATCCAACGACTTCACAATTGTTGATAGGTGCTCAAATCTCATTTTAACCTTAATATTTTACTCTGATGAAGAAGAATCATTATATATATATGCTGTTGGTCTTCCTGTTGGGCGGCCTGACCACAAATAGTTGCACTAATCTGGAAGAGACAACTTATGACAAGATTATTTCCAACACATTCTACCAGACAAAGGATGATGTTTATCGCTCATTTCTAAGAAGTTTTGAGCATGGATACTGGACTATCCAGGGAACTCAGTTCGTGCTTCAGGAAAACACGGCTGATCAGCTTATGACACCCAATCGGCAGGGAGACTGGTATGACGGAGGTCAATACATCCGTCTTCACAATCATACCTGGACCACTACCGATGGCTTCTGCAACGACGCCTGGAAAAATCTTTTTATCGGGATTTCGCTTGCAAATAATTCGCTCGAGGATATTCGTGCATTGGATGTCTCTAAATTCAATATGAGTTTAGCGGAACAAAAATCCCTGGTAGCGGAGCTCAGGACTTTGAGGGCCTGGTATTATTTGAGATTATTCGATCTTTACCGAAATATTCCAATCGTCGAAACCACCAAAGGAGCGACTCAGGCTCCTTTACAAGCAACCCCTCAGGCAACATTCGATTTTATCGAAAAAGAATTGAAGGAAGCGGTAGTTGATATGGCTAAAAAAGGTGATGCAGGCATTGTAACAAGCCGATGGACGCAGGCAGGTGCAATGGCTTTACTAACACGTCTATACCTGAATGCGAAAGTATATACTGGTACAGATAGGTTTGACGATTGCGCTAAAGTTAGTCAGGAAATCATAGATGGTAAATATGGATCTTATGGGATTGCAAACCGATGGGATGCACCTTATGACTGGAACAATGATCTATGTGAGGAAACTATTTTTGCTTTCCCAGGATCATTTGGACGTACGCACTGGCAGTATGATTCCGGAATGTATTGGTGGGCTCTTCCTTACAATGTAAATAAATACCTTGAATTTACTGATTTTGGTACTGCAAATCCAAAGTATACGCTGCAACCTGGCCACGATGTAGCCGGAAACATTTATAACTATACATCAAATTTGGGCCAACCCTTCGTGAAGTTTCAAAATTATCCCGATGATGTTCGTTTAAAACTTTATAAGAATCTGGGAAATAGTACGCGCGAAGGCATGTTTTTGTTTGGTTATCTGACCTACAATGAAGGGAAAAATAGAATTACATCAACTAAAGGCTATGATCTTTATATTCGGGATCAGGTGGGCTGGTTTGATAATTTAGCACCTGACAAAGTTCCAACGGATCTGGCATCAAATATGAACCATGCAGATCAGAATTCAGGTGTTTATTTTGTGAAATATCCTTTCTATAAAACAGTCGACACCCATAAAATCGAATCAGATTATGCTGAAGTCCGTTTGGCAGAGGTTTATTATGCTTTAGCAGAATGCAAATTCAGAAAAGGTGATAAAACCGGGGCAGAAAAGGTTTTAAATACAGTGCGTAAGCGTTACTTTCCAGCCGGATCTGCCAGTCTGTATCCTGAAAATGGGAGTAAACTTACAGAATCCGAACTGCTTGACGAATGGGGTCGCGAATTCCTGGGTGAAGGACGCCGACGTACCGATTTAATTCGTTTCGGTAAGTTTAATACGGCAACCTGGTGGGATAAAACTGCTGATACAGATAATCATACCGAAATATTTCCGATTGGACTCGAAGTGTTGGGTGTTTCACCTCAATTGAAACAGAATCCTGGCTATGACCTGTAAATTACAAAAGAAATATAACAGATAGAATTTATTCAATATGGAATAGCCATGACTAACAAGTCATAACCGAAGATGAAATTAATTCATGGCTGTTCCATATGAACTTAAAAAAACAAACTATTAGCAAATGAAAAATATAAAACTGTCGCTGTCAATGCTTCTTTTGGGACTTATAGTTCTGACAGCATGTGAGAAGACAAAAAATATCACGATCTATAATATCCCTGTATACGAACAACTCTATTTGGTAGGAGATGCTACACCAGCCGGCTGGGATATTGGCAATCCTACTCCAATGGTTGTTGATCCTACCGATCCTTTTACATTTACCTGGACCGGTCCATTAACAGTTGGAAATTTTAAAATTCCTACAACTACCGGAAACTGGGGATGTGATTTTTTTATGCCCGTCATAAATGACGAATCCGATCTTACAAAAACGACAATTGAACTTGTAAAAGGGGGAAATCCGGATAAGAAATGGAAAATTACCGTGGCAGGGACCTATAAAATAACAATTAATATTTTGGATCCAGGTCCTTATACCATTAAGTTTGTTAAGCAATAAAAACAGGTTTTAAAAAGTATTATTCAGGGTCGGTTTTCCGATCCTGATTTTTTTTGCACCGCTGATTTTAAGTAATGGAAACCATCTGCGTTCAAATCGGGTTAAGCCATTCATCCCCGATAGTTGTACATTTGCACCCTCAGGTTGGAAAACAAGCAGGGGAAAAGCGTAATGATAATTGATGGGAATATATCAAATAATAATGACCAGTAATTCACAAACCGAAGATAAAAATTAAATCATCCCGCATATACGGGATTCCATACTGCCACTAAAAAACAAATCATATTCGCATGGAGATCAAGATTTCAGTACTGACATTGCTATTAATCATCACATTTACTGGTTGCAGCAAGAGTGAGACAACCACAGTTGACAAGGTGATAAAAACATTTGCCAACCCGGTATGGGATGGTGCCGATCCGTGGATGGTTAAGCAGGGAAACGATTATATTTATTGCTATTCAGCCAATAACTCGATCGTTCTTTCCAAATCCCAAAAAATGACCCAAAAGGGTGAGTTGAAAAAGGTCTGGACCGCTCCAGCAACCGGGTGGAACCACGCATGTGTATGGGCTCCTGAAATTCATTTTATTGCCAATCGCTGGTATATCTATTACGCTGCCGGGGAATCGGGACCACCGTTTATCCACCAGCGCACAGGCGTTCTGCGATCGAAAACCGAGGACGCTTTCAGCGATTATGAAGATATGGGCGTCTTGTACACTGGAGATAATTCAGCCGATCCATCAACCAATGTCTGGGCCATCGACATGACCATTCTCGAACACAAAGACAAGTTATATGCGATTTGGTCGGGCTGGATCAAACAGGAGACCACCGACGCAACATCACAGCATTTGTACATTTCCGAAATGGAAAACCCGTACACGATGAAAGGAAAACGCGTCAAACTTTCATCACCTGCAGAAAGCTGGGAAACGGGAGGCCCGCTCAATCTGAATGAAGGCCCTGAAATTCTGAAGAACGGGGATAAGGTATTCGTCGTTTATTCATGTCGCGAATCGTGGTTGGTGGAGTACCGCTTGGGAATGCTGCAACTGATCAATCCTGATGGCAATTTATTGGATCCGGCCAACTGGAAAAAATCGGGCCCGGTATTCCAGGGAAATCCACAGGTTTACGGAGTGGGACATTGCTCATTCGTCAAATCACCCGATAACACCGAAGACTGGATTATTTACCATTCCAAGAAAAGCACAGCTTCCGGCTGGGAACGCGACGTACGCATGCAATCATTCAAATGGAATTCGGATGGCACGCCCGATTTTGGTCAGGCTGTTCCTGCAGGGAAAATAATCAATCTTCCTTCGGGCCAGGCTAAATAAAATCATATATATTTAGATCAGCTTTTTATTTCTCAATAATCAAATTAATAAAAACTCAGACGGATGAAAAAAATCCTATTAATCCTGGTAACCGCGGGAACAATGGCCTTAACAGCCTGCCAACAAAAACCAAAAGAAAAACAGGTTGTTGCAACACGGTGGACGACTGAAAAAGCGCAACAATGGGGAACCGAAAACGGCTGGCTTCGTGGCAGCAATTTCAACCCAAGTACCGCCATCAATCAATTGGAAAACTGGCAGGCCGAATCATTCGACACCGCTACCATCAATCGCGAATTGGGCTGGGCCGAAGGAATCGGAATGAATGTGATGCGGGTTTATCTTCACCACCTGGCGTGGCAGGTTGATAAGGAAGGATTCAAAAAGAGAATGGATACCTACCTGACCATTGCCAGCAAGCATAGCATCAAAACCGTGTTTGTATTCTTTGACGATTGCTGGAACCCAACTTACCAGGCAGGCAAACAACCCGATCCTAAACCGGGTGTTCACAATTCAGGCTGGGTGCGCGATCCGGGCGAATTGCTTTATAACGACACGACCCTTGTTAAAACATTGGAAACCTATGTGAAAGATGTTCTGACCACGTTTAAAGACGACAAGCGCATTGCCATCTGGGACTTGTACAACGAACCAGGAAACTCAGGTTACGGCAACAAATCACTCCCACTATTGCAAAAGGTTTTCGCCTGGGGCCGCGAGGTTAATCCATCACAGCCATTGTCATCCGCAGTTTGGAATTTGAGTTTATCAGACCTCAACAAATTCCAGGTCGAGAATTCGGATATCATCACTTACCACAACTACGAAAGTCCTGAAAAACACCAGGCAGCTATTGATACACTGAAAAAATACAACCGCCCGCTCGTTTGCTCCGAGTACATGGCTCGCCGCAATAACAGCCTGTTTCAAAACATCATGCCGTTGCTGAAATCAAACAACATTGGCGCGATCAACTGGGGATTGGTTGATGGGAAATCAAATACCAAATATGCCTGGGACGAACCGCTTGCTGACGGATCAGAACCCAAACTTTGGTTCCACGAAATTTTTCATAAAGATGGAACTCCTTACAAACAGGAGGAAGTGGATACAATCAAAAGTTTAACCGGGAAAAAATAAAACTCAAGGCATTGGTGTTATAGCCGGCTGGCAACTGCCAATTACCTCTTAGATCAATTAGTTTGAAGCCTTTTAGTTTCCGCGGTTTTTATCCGCGGAAACTATTCCCGAAACCCATCCGTCACAGGTGATTTAATTTATTGATGATACATCTCTTTTATTATCCTCCTCTTACGGGATATTAACACCAGCAGATAACCCGACAGTTTGCTAATAATTTGCATCAACCTTGAATTGGGCAACAAATTACAACCTGACGAACCGGCAACTCATCAGCGCTGGTTTTCTCCGGAAAAACTCCCTTCCTTCGACAAAAAGTCCTTTTAATCTTCGCAATCAACCATTTATACCAACAGACGCCGCTTCCGTTTCGGGAAACGGAACTTCCGGGCTTTTATACGGAACTTCCGGGTTGAAGCACGGAACTTCCGGGTTGAAGCACGGGACTTCCGGGTTGAAGCACGGGACTTCCGGGTTGAAGCACGGAACCTCCGGGTTGAAGCACGGAACCTCCGGGTTGAAGCACGGAACTTCCGGGCCTTTATACGGAACCTTCGGGTTGAAGCACGGAACTTCCGGGCCTTTATACGGAACCTTCGGGTTGAAGCACGGAACTTCCGGGCCTTTATACGGAACCTTCGGGTTGAAGAATAATTCATTCCCGCTTAAGCGAAAAACTTTCCCGCTTCAAGATAATTCATTGCCGCTTCAAGATAATTCTTCCCCGCTTAAGCGAAAAACTTTCTCGCTTCAAGATAATTCATTGCCGCTTCAAGATAATTCTTTCCCGCTTTAAAATAATTCTTCCCCGCTTCAAGATAGTTCATTCCCGCTTCAAGATAGTTCATTCCCGCTTCAAGATAATTCTTTCCCGCTTCAAGATAATTCCTCCTAGCCCAAAATTAGCCCATCAGAGCAACGATGTTAAGCTAAACCTTAAGGGACTTTTGTAGTGCTAAAACCCGCCAGGTTATCCAAACCTGATGGTTTTTTTGTGTGGAATAAGTATCAAAATAAAATCTTAATTCGATGATTTGTAAAGTAGAAGCATTATTTTTACATGATAGATCTGGCAGTTGTCAGGAGTATATACGAGTTAGCTGCAACCATAAAAAGTTCTGAATAAATACAATAGAATTCTGAGGTTTGATTTAGACTAAACCGAATAACGATAGAAAGTTGAAATTAATTTGTAATCCATGAAAATTTACAGAGGTGTAAATTGTGAAATGCTCTCCATTATTTTCAGTGAAAAAGTAATTCATCCTAAAGCTCATCAATTTGAAATAATTTTTCAGCACAATGGACAAATTAGATTTGATGGTTCTGCAACTTATGGGAAATCGCCAAGAAATGCTGTTGTTGGACATCAAATTGATTCATCACTTTTTAAAACTTCTGGAATCTCAACTACTCCAAATTTAGAACGAGCTAAATTTTACGCACTAAACAATATGAGAAACGAGAAAGGATTTATACTCGAATTTGATACAGAAAGAATAGATAAGACAGAATACCAATTAATTGTTGTTTCAGAAATAGTGAAATCGCCAAAAGTTCCTGAAGATTCTGAAATAATCTTAAAACGTTTTGACAACAAATCAATACCATTTAGATTAGTAACCAAAATTCTTAAAGTTGAAAGAACTAATGGCTGCATCCAATCGAGTGGACTGCCCTGAGATGTAACCATCCCTGGGAGAGCCCCGGACATCCCTCCGCTGCGGTTAAAAACCGCAGTACCCGAATTGCTATATCAGGTCAGGCGATTTGGCCACGCCAATCATCGATTGCAATCGCTGACTTAATTATTAGTCATTTGCAACGGTAAATCAGGAAACTCCTCCC
>Ga0302215_10003018_pt1 | contig 11426 bp, 10 predicted proteins | sample II_Fen_N3_1_FD_194580 | JGI IMG/M metagenome (GOLD analysis project Ga0302215, IMG submission 194580) | Peat permafrost microbial communities from Stordalen Mire near Abisko, Sweden - II_Fen_N3_1 | ecosystem: Environmental > Terrestrial > Soil > Wetlands > Permafrost | place: Sweden: Abisko... | reverse complement strand
ATCCTGAATTGGTAATCCTTCACTAATGGCAACCACTAATTGTATGCCGGCTTCTGAAGCTTCAAGAATAGCATCGGCAGCAAATGCAGCAGGAACAAAAATAATAGAGGTATTTGCTCCGGTAGTCTTCACTGCGGCATCTACAGTATTAAAAATTGGAATTCCATCAAGGGTCATCCCTTCTTTTCCAGGTGAAACTCCTGCAACTACATTTGTTCCGTAGTCTCTCATTTTTCCTGTATGGAACTTTCCATCGCGTCCCGTAATTCCTTGGATAACCAGTTTTGTGTTCTTATTGACTAATATGCTCATAATATTGATTTTGATATAAATAATAGCATTGCTATTGAGTTGGTTTTTATTTGGTTTTTTTCAACCTAAGGATTTATCTCCGACTTAGTTCTATCGCTTTTTGGGCAGCTTCACTCATTGAACTAACTGTTGGAAGGTTGGTTTGTTTTAAAATTTCCAATCCTTCGGCAGCATTTGTCCCTGATAGACGAACCACAATTGGTATGTCCGTGTTAATCACTTCCATCGCTTTTATCAATCCTTTGGCTACATCATCGCAACGGGTTATTCCTCCAAAAATATTAATCATTACTGCTTTTACATGCTTGTCGTTCAGTAAAATATTCATTGCGTCAATCACTTTCTGAGGACTTGAGCTGCCACCAATGTCAAGGAAATTTGCCGGTTCACCACCGTATAGTTTAATCATGTCCATAGTTGCCATAGCAAGTCCGGCGCCGTTAACCATGCAGCCAATGTTGCCATCTAGTCGAATATACGATAATCCTTTTTCATGTGCATCAATTTCTACCAACTCGTCTTCGTCAGGTTCGCGCATTGCCAATATTTTGGGCTGACGAAACAAGGCGTTATCATCAAAATTCATTTTACCATCAATGGCGAGTACTTTATTGTCAGGTGTCAATACCAACGGGTTTATTTCGGCAATAGTAGCATCAGTTTCCACGTATAGTTTATAGAGTTTAGTGAAAATGGATGCGGCTTGTTGTGCCAGTTTAATATCGTCGAAAAGTTGTAATGCAATATTTCGAGCCTGGTAGTCAAGTAGCCCTGTAAGTGGGTTAATGTGGAATTTTATAATTTTTTCGGGGCTGACCTTGGCTACTTCTTCAATTTCAACACCACCTTCGGAGCTCGCCATTAAAGTGACTGTTTTGGTGTTGCGGTCGTTAATTAAGCCCACGTAAAATTCTTTCGTAATGTCTACTGCATCTGAAACCAATACTTTTTCTACTTTAAAACCCTTGATGTTCATGCCCAGAATTTGTTTTGCTGCCGAAACAGCATCCTCAGGTGTTTTTGCGAGCTTTACACCACCGGCTTTTCCGCGTCCACCAACTAAAACCTGTGCCTTTACCACCACCATTCGGTTCATTTCGCGCGCTGCTTTTTCTACTTCGCTAACAGTGTAGCATAATACATCATCGGTAACCGGAATACCATATTCCCTAAAAAGTTGTCTTGCTTGATACTCGTGAATCTTCATGTAATTTATCTATTATGGTTTATTTAATTGTATACTGAACATGTTTTACTGATATTATATTTTGTAAATCAGTTGTTTTTATTTGTATTCTTGTATAAGCTAACGTTTTTAATGCTAAGTTGTTTAGTGAAATTTTAAATTTCATGTAATTATTACAAATTTTAATTTTGCAAAACATTTTAAGCTGAAAATTAAAAGGTTTTATACGATTTTGCTGTGGAATTCGATTTGCACATTAGTTGTAAAGTTCTTATATTTGTACATAAATTAAATCCATTTTTTTTATGCGTGTTCTTGTTTCTACCCGTTTACTTCCCGAAGGCTTTTCTTTACTACAAGAACATTTTGATGTTGTTTTTCCAGAAAATGAAATATTTTCCAAAGAGGAACTTATCAGGCTTTTGCCACACTTTGATGCTTTCTTGCCTACTTTTCTGTTCAAAGTAGATAAGGATATGATTGATGCAGCAGCTTCTCGGGTGAAAATAATAGCAAATTATGGAGTTGGCTATAATAATATTGATGTAAAATATGCTGCTGAAAAAGGAATTGTGGTGACAAATACACCCGATCCCGTGATAGAACCAACTGCCGAACAGGCTTTTGCACTCATGTTAGCTGCGGCTCGTCATGTGGCGGAATGTGATAGAAAATTGCGTACTGATGAAGGCTTGAAATGGGGTGTGTTAGAAAATTTGGGTCAGACATTGTATGGAAAAATACTTGGAATTGTTGGTATGGGGCATATAGGTCAGGCGTTAGCCCGGCGTGCTCTGGCAAGTGGAATGCGGGTAGTTTATTGTAACAGAACCAAACTTCCTAATGAAATTGAAAACATTTATCAAGCAGAACGATTGGAATTAGATGAATTACTTAAAACTGCTGATGTTGTTTCGCTGCATACACCGTTGACCGAAGAAACTTACCATTTAATTGATAAAAAGAAACTTGCATTGATGAAGTCTACTGCTATATTGGTTAATACGGCACGTGGATCAGTTGTTGATGAAAAAGCATTGATTGAAGCTCTCCAAGACAAATCAATATACGCAGCAGCACTTGATGTGTATGAATTTGAACCGAACATAAGTCGGGAATTATTGATGCTTGATAATGTAATACTTGCGCCTCATAGTGGAACTGCAACGATAGAAGCTCGTAACGAAATGAGTCGGTTTGCATCTCAAAATATCCTCCGTTTTTTTGCCGGAAATACAGATATTACTCGGGTCAATTGATTTCTTTACATACACTTTTTTTAAGTTTATCGCTTGAAACAAACCTTTTGTTTATTAAACTTGCCTGTTAGCTGATTATAGTTTTAATCAGCTTTTTTCTTTTCTATTTTTGCTCCTATAAGAAACGTAATTACTAGCACGTTGCATTGGTATGAAAAGAAAGTGTCATTTTGTTTGCAAGCAAAGCCAAGATCTGTATAAGAATATTTTGGCAGATAGAATTCCTCTAATAATGGCTTTGTTGATATTTAATATTGGTTGTCTTGTGGGTCAGGATAATGAGTATGGCGTATGGACTAGTATTACTGTAGAAAAGAAAATAAAGAAGTGGGATTTGTCTTCAACAGCTGAACTCCGGACAATAGATTATTTGAATAATATCAATCGGTTTAGTGTCGATATAGATGGATCGTATAATATTTTCAAAAAACTAAAAGTTGGGGCCGAAGCCAAGTTTATCTATTTTCATGATTTTAAATATGATGATTATCAGCCTCGTGGACGCTACGCTCTGTATACGCAGGGTAAATGGAAGCTGTGTCGGTTTAATTTCTCGTTACGCGAAAAAGTTGAATGTACGGTAAAAGATGTAAGTGACCGGATTCGGTCAAGTGGTACTATCGATACGTACAGAATTAACCCTGAATGGTATTGGCGAAATAGATTAAAAGTTCAATACGATATTCCAACCTTGCCATTAGCCCCCGGATTCTCTGTAGAATCATTTTATCAACTCAACAATCCGAATGGTAATGTTTTTGATGAGTTACGCTATACACTTTCACTTCAGTATAGACTATCAAAGAAGCGTTCTATTGAAGTCTTTGGCCTTATGGCACCGGAACTGAATACATCAAGTCCTACTACAAAATATGTAGGGGGAGTAAATTATATCATCTCGTTTTAACAATAAACAAAATTGAATATGAAGAAATACGTATTATTTGTAAGTTTTTTGTCTGTTATCTTATATTTAACGGCTTGTCAGATTAGTGCCAGTGATGTTGACGCAGATTCAGATTCATCAGCTTCTTTTACTGAAGATTCAATGGATTACGTATGGAATAGCTCTGATGTAGTGAATGTTCAGTTAAATACTACTTCAGCCACTTCTGATGGGGTAGGAGTCTCAATAAGTGGTACTGCTATTACCATATCCAAAGCGGGTACCTATAAATTTACAGGTACCTTGACTGGTGGACAAATATTGGTGAACTCCGAAGATGCCGGAGTAGTGCGTCTACTCCTAAATGGTGTAACTATTTCGAATAGCTCTAGTGCTCCTATTTTTGTAAAAAAAGCAGCAAAAGCAGTTGTTAATTTGGTCGATGGTACAGTAAATACGCTTACTGATGCATCGAAGTATGTATATGGTGGCTCAGATACAGAGCCAAATGCGGCGGTTTTTAGTAATACAAATCTGGTTATTTTTGGCGCTGGGTCATTGACTGTAAAAGGTAATTATGCGGATGGTATTTCGAGCGACGATGGGTTGTTGATTAAGAGTGGAACAATTTCTGTTACAGCTGTTGATGATGCAATTCGAGGAAAAGATTATTTGGTAATTGAAGATGGAACGATAGCTGCAGCAGCCAGTACCGGGCATGGACTGAAGTCAGATAACGAAGATTCAGGTACTGGCTATGTATTAGTAGCAGGTGGAACGATTACGTCTACCTCGACAAGTGCTGATGCTATACATGGAAAAAATAACGTGTACATTAAAGGAGGTACGATGACACTTACTGCTACATCTAGTCAGGGACTAAAAGGTGGAACGACCGTTGAAATTTCCGGAGGTAAAATTAATGTACTGAACTCTCATGAAGGTATTGAGTCTGCAAAAATTGTTGTTAGTGGTGGTGTTACAATTCTAAATGCGTTAAATGATGCTATAAATGCTACCTGTGGTACAGTAAACGGAGGTTCCGAATCTAACGATGGTAGTTATTTCTATATGAAGGGCGGTGTTCTTGTGGCTAATGGTAGTGATGCTGTCGATAGTAATGGGAATATCGAAGTGTCGGGAGGTTATCTGATTGCAAATGGCCCTCAGACTGGTGTTGAAGAAGGTATTGATTGTAACGGAACATTCAATATCAATGGTGGTCTGGTGATTTCGTCTGGTTCAAGTTCTCAAATGACTAAAGCTATGAGTACTTCTTCTTCTCAGCCGGGAATGTTTATTAAATCAAGTTCGGCACTATCTTCCAGTTCATTATTACATATTGAAAACGCAGTTGGAACAGATGTAATTACCGTTAAACTTAAAAATGGTGGCTATTACTTTCATGCCTCATCGGGCTTAATGACCAAAGGTGCGAGCTATAAAATATATTTTGGAGGTTTGTACTCTGGTGGAAGTTTTATTGGCGAAACCACTGGATATGGTCTTTACACAGGAGGAACTTATTCCACTTCAGGTGCAACTCTGAAATCTACCCCAACTTTATCTACTTCTAATACTGTAAACACAATTTCTCTTTAGTTTTCTTCTTCTTCTTCTTCTTCTTTAATTGCAATGAGCCCGAATTTTTCGGGCTTTTTTCGTTTTTTTAGAATTGTTGAAATAGAATAGTGTTTTGTGTGCTTAATGTAAGTGTGGAGATAAATTAATTGTCTGAAAGTCTGTCTAAGCATTAAAATTTATATATATTTGTACCAAATGTCTATTGCCGGGTTAAACCATTTTGATTGCTTGCAGTCAGAGAATCAAAATAACATGGAAAACAGCATGCGATAACCACACATATATGAGTCAACCAGAAGAGGATTTGCAACAACAACTCAACAGCCCGAAAAAACGTCCAGCAGCGTTTTCTTCGCTGGTTCGTTCTTATCAGGAACGGCTCTATTGGCACATTCGTAAAATGGTTCTGTCGCATGAGGATGCGAATGATGTGCTTCAAAATACGTTTATGAAAGCATGGAATGGGTTGGACGGTTTTCGGGGCGATTCTCAGGTTTCTACCTGGCTTTACCGTATTGCTACTAACGAAACGCTTACGTTTTTGGCCAATAAACGGATGAGGAATGTAAGTTCTATCGATGATGTCGATGAAGGATTATTGAGTGTGCTCCGTGCGGATAATTATTTTAATGGCAATGAGATACAGCTTAAATTGCAACAAGCTATATTGACGTTGCCCGAGAAGCAACGACTGGTTTTCAATATGAAGTATTTTGATGATATCACTTATGAGCAAATGGAAAATGTACTTGGTACCTCTGTTGGCGCGTTGAAGGCCTCATACCATCACGCAGTGAAAAAAATTGAAAAGTATTTTGCTGAAGAAGAATAAGCTACAAAAAAGCAAGTGAGGTTAAAAAAGAAAATATCATTAAACCTTAACGGATACAAATAGTCAAACTATAAGTTATGGAAACAAATAATAAAATATCGCTGGATAAAATAGGGAAGGAGTTGCCATTTGCCGTTCCTGAAAATTATTTTGAACAATTTGCCAGTCGTATTGATGAGCAAATTGGGTATAAATCAAGTCCTAAGAAAAAAATCTTACGACCATGGATGTATATGGCTGCTGCCGTATTTACTGGCATTGCTGTGTTAACTCCAGTTTTCTATACAACAAGTAATCAGCGAACTGCAATTCAAACTACAGAAAATTATGAATCTTATGTGCTTTCTCAGGTAGATGAAACTGTTTTGTTAGATTGCTATGTTAATGATGCTCCTGCAAAATAAATGATTTAAAATTCATTCGATAATTTATTTACTTTTTACGTATGAAAACAACTAGATATATGCTAATATGCCTGACCGTTATGATAGGTCAGGTATTGCAAGCGCAGGAAAATGAAAAATTCCCAAAGATTGAAGAAATGCATAATCAGAAATGGCAATTTCTGGTTTTTCAGGCTCAATTAAATCCAGATGATATTGCAAAAGTGCAGCCGATTTTTATGAGTTATGAGAAAACTGTATGGGAACTACACAAACAGAACCGTGAGTTTTTTAAATCGGCAATGAAAGATGCAAAAAAAACGACACCAAATTATGCTGAATTAAATGATAGGTATGTTGATTTCGAATTTAAAGAAGCTCAGCTGTTTAAAACTTACCACGGTCAGTTGAGGAAAGTTCTACAGCCAGAAACCTTGTTTAAGTATTACAAGGCAGAACGCGAATTTAAGCGTAAATTGCTTCAGGACTTTCAAGATAGACGCCCAGGTGACAGGCCACGACCTCATTGAAATTTGATAAAATTTACCTTTTTGCTCTAAAAGCTTTGGAACGAACCGAAAAAATGCTATCTTTGCACTCCGAAAAACAAGGTTCGTTGGCCGAGTGGCTAGGCACCGGTCTGCAAAACCGTATACGGCGGTTCGAATCCGCCACGAACCTCAAAACCTTCTTAGTTTAATTACTGAGAAGGTTTTATTTTTTTCAATCGTTTGCGAGCAATATTTAGTGCTGAGTTTTTCGTTATTCTTTTTTCTTGTACTTTATTTTCGTAAATTTGTATTCTATAGAAAAAGTAAAGCCATGAGAGTCAAATTCAATATACATTTCAAAACGCAATGGGGACAGTCGATGTACCTTTTGCTGCAGGAATCGGGTAAATCCTACACCCCTTCATTTCTGCATTACGCAATGCAATGTAATGATAAGTCGGAATGGACCATTGAGATTTTGACTGAAAATTCAGACTCAGTTTCATACCGCTATGCCGTTTTAAATGCCAGTAATTCATTCGATTATGAATATGGAGATGTTAGAACAGTAAAATTCCCCGTAATTTTAGATACGATTAATATCCAAGATAATTGGAGAGCTTCTTATGGCGATAGTCCGTTTAAAACTGCTGCTTTTTCCGATTGTTTTTTCAAAAGAACCAATTCTCCGATTGAAGATAAAAAGAACGAAGGTAATTTGGTCTTGAGCATAAATTGCCCTCAAATGGAGCCAAACCGTCATTTTGCCATTGTAGGCAATCAGGATGCGTTGGGAAACTGGGATGTTGAACACAAAGTGCGACTTAATGAAAGCCAGTTTCCGGTTTGGAGTATAACGCTTGATGCCAATAAACTGAGTTTCCCTCTCGAATATAAATACTTGATTGTTGATACCGCTACAGACGAAGTGTTAGCTTGGGGTGGTGGTCCGAACCGACTATTGCAACATGCCGATAAAAACGCTTTGACTTTTGTAAACGATGAGCATTTTATTCGTTTAATTCCTTCGTGGAAAGGTGCCGGAGTTGCTATTCCAGTTTTTTCGCTTCGTAGCGAGCAGGGTTTTGGTATTGGAGAGTTCAATGACTTGAAAAAAATGGTTGATTGGGCTAAAAAAACCGGTCAGCGTATTATCCAAACGTTGCCAATAAACGATACCATACTATATCATACCAATTACGATTCATACCCATATAATGCGGTTTCCGTCTATGCTTTGCATCCTATTTATCTTCATTTGGATAAGATAGGAAAATTGAAAACTAAAGCTCAAAAAGAGTATTTTCAGGAAAAAAAGCTGGAGCTGAATGCTCAAACTTTTTCCGATTATCAGCATGTAATGAATGCTAAATGGGAGTATTTCAAGATTGTTTACCCTCAGGAAAGTCCTAAGATATTTGCATCTGATGATTATAAAGTGTTTTTTGAGGCAAATAAAGAATGGTTGGTTCCTTATGCCGCTTTCTCTTATCTGCGCGACTTGAACGGTACGCCATCTTTTGCCAAATGGCAGGAATATAGTGTTTACAATAAGGTGGAAATCGATGCTCTTACGTCGTCTGATCTGCCACATTACCACGAAATAGCTATTTACTATTTCCTTCAATATCATTTACATAAACAATTGGTGGAGGTGCATGATTATGCACGAGTCAATGGTATTGCCATAAAGGGTGATATTCCTATTGGAGTCAGTCCGCGAAGCGTTGATGCCTGGGTTGAGCCGGAATTGTTCAATACCAATATGCAAGCTGGAGCACCTCCTGATGATTTCTCTGCAACAGGCCAGAATTGGGGTTTCCCAACCTATAATTGGGAACTTATGGAAAAAGACGGCTATCAATGGTGGCGTAAGCGTTTCCAAAAGCTTGCCGAATATTTCGATGCTTACCGCATTGACCATGTGCTAGGATTTTTCCGAATTTGGGGAATTCCAGTGGATGCAGTCTGGGGTTTGACTGGTAGTTTTCAACCAGCTTTGCCTTTTACGCGCGAAGAATTAGAATCGAAGGGCTTATGGTGGGACGAAAACCGTTTTCTGAAGCCTTTTTTAAAGGAACACGTGCTTTATGCCACTTTTGGGAAATATACCGACGATGTAATTCGCGAATTCTTGTTGCAGGACGGTTGGCAGAATTATAAATTTAAGCCTGAATTTGATACACAAAAGAAGATTGAGAAGCATTTTGCAACGCTCGATTATAATTTTGGAAACAAAGAAGTGCTCATTCGTGATGGCTTGTATATGCTTCATTGTGAGGTTCTTTTTGTTCGTGATATACATGATGCAAATAAGTTTCATCCACGCATTTCAATGCATAACTCGGCCACTTTCCGCGATTTATCGGATGACACCCGTCGATTGCTCGATAGTATTTACGTTGATTATTTCTACCACCGTCATACTGAATTTTGGAAACAACAGGCTTTGAAGAAACTTCCTGCATTGGTTTCTGCTACAAATATGTTGGTTTGTGGCGAGGATTTGGGCATGGTACCCGATTCAGTTCCTGATGTAATGAATTCGCTAGAAATTCTGAGTTTAGAAATTCAGCGTATGCCAAAGAAACCGAATACTGAATTTGCGATGCCAGCCGATGCTCCTTATCGTTCGGTTTGCACAACTTCAACACACGATATGAACCCTATCAGAGCTTGGTGGGAAGAAGACCCAACCTTAACGCAACGGTTTTATAATAAGGCACTCAGAATGCAAGGTCCCGCACCTGCAATTTGTGAAAGTTGGATTGCAGAACAGATTGTGGAACAACATTTACAGTCTGATTCGATGCTAATTATTTTGCCGTGGCAAGACTGGATGGCTTTAGAGTCAAAATTGTGTTTAGAGCATCCATTTGCTGAGAGAATTAATGTGCCAAGCAATCCACGTAACTTTTGGTGTTATCGTATGCACATGACTTTAGAACAATTGCTGAAGGAAACTAAATTCAATAAAAAAGTGATTGAAATGATTGCAAAATCTGGAAGATAGTTCGTCAATAGGTAGAATATATCAATTAATAACGCAAAGTAAAATAAGAACAAGAAAATGAGTGACCAACGGTATAATTTAAGAGGCGTTTCGGCGTCGAAAGAAGATGTACACAATGCAATTAAGAACATTGATAAAGGACTTTTTCCACAAGCTTTTTGCAAAATAATTCCAGATTTCTTGGGAAATGATCCGGAGTATTGTAATATCATGCATGCCGATGGAGCTGGAACCAAATCATCGTTAGCTTATATTTATTGGAAAGAAACCGGCGATATTTCTGTTTGGAAAGGCATTTCGCAAGATGCACTTATCATGAATATTGATGATTTATTGTGTGTTGGCGCAACAGATAATATACTGCTGTCTTCAACTATTGGCCGTAATAAAAATCGGATTCCCGGAGAAGTTATTTCGGCCATTATAAACGGTACAAATGAGTTGGTTGAGGAATTGGCCGGTATGGGCGTAAATATCTATCCTACAGGTGGCGAAACGGCCGATGTAGGTGATCTTGTTCGCACTATCATTGTTGACAGTACGGTTACTTGTCGCATGAAGCGTGCTGATGTGATTGATAATGCCAATATCAAAGCTGGTGATCTGATTATAGGCCTTTCGTCGAGTGGACGAGCTGCCTACGAAAAAGAATACAATGGCGGAATGGGAAGTAATGGATTGACTTCGGCTCGTCATGATGTTTTTGCCAACTACCTCGCCGTAAAATACCCGGAAAGTTACAATGCAGACATACCTCAGGACTTGGCTTATTCGGGGTCATGTAAATTGACCGATGAGGTTGAAGGGTTAGGAATCGATGCAGGAAAGCTTGTGTTATCTCCAACTCGTACCTATGCACCGGTTGTAAAGAAATTATTGCAAGAGTTACGCCCGAACATTCACGGAATGGTTCACTGCTCAGGTGGAGCGCAGACTAAGATTCTGCATTTTGTTGAAAATTTGAAAGTAGTGAAAAATAATTTATTTCCAGTGCCACCGTTGTTTCAGCTTATTCAAAAAGAGTCTGGAACGGATTGGAAAGAGATGTATAAGGTTTTCAATATGGGTCACCGATTAGAAGTGTATTTGCCAGCAGAATATGCCGATAAGGTAATTGAAATATCAAAATCATTCAATATAGATGCTCAGATTGTTGGTTATTGCGAAGCTTCTGATAAAAAAGAACTATTGATCGAGAGTGAGTTCGGAAGATTTGAGTATTGATGAATTTATTTTAAAGCTTTAATGAAAAAATGAGGCTGTCTCAAAATATAACTTGAGTCAGCCTCTTTCGTCTAAAATGGAAAAGTGAGAATTTTAGACGTTTTTCCGTCTATTGAAATCTCAGGGGTCGCTTTTTGCTTTTTGGATTGAATTTTCAACAAAAATAGGCATTCCCCCTATTATTTAGCCCTATTAACGGAGTATTTTGCAAGATTATGTGAGATACAGAGCAATCCAAACTCAATTTCTACCTTTT
>Ga0302215_10003016_pt1 | contig 11430 bp, 6 predicted proteins | sample II_Fen_N3_1_FD_194580 | JGI IMG/M metagenome (GOLD analysis project Ga0302215, IMG submission 194580) | Peat permafrost microbial communities from Stordalen Mire near Abisko, Sweden - II_Fen_N3_1 | ecosystem: Environmental > Terrestrial > Soil > Wetlands > Permafrost | place: Sweden: Abisko... | reverse complement strand
TATGAATAATAACAAGAACAATAACAAGAAAAAAGGAAATACAATCAAAAGATTACTTTCCTATATTGGTAAAAGTTATAAATTATATTTTGCAATTGTAATCGTTTGTATTTTATTTAGCGCGATTGCAGGAGTAATAGGGTCGTTATTTTTGAGAGTAGTCATTGATGATTATATTACACCGTTACTTACGCAGGATAGTCCAGTATTTACCGGGTTGATGAGAATTGTGTTAATGATGGCAGCAATCTATCTTTTGGGTGTAATATCCACATTGTTCTATAATAGAATGATGGTAACAATTGCGCAGGGCATCTTGAAGGAAATTAGAGGTGAAATGTTTGCTCATATGCAAAAATTGCCTATTAAGTATTTTGACACGAACTCACATGGAGATATCATGAGTCATTACACGAATGATACAGATACACTAAGACAAATGCTTACACAGAGCTTACCACAAGTGTTTTCGTCAGTGGTTACAATCGTTGCTGTATTTGCAGCGATGGTTGCAACAAGTATATATTTGACAATTGTGGTAGTTTTCTGTGTCGTGATTATGTATATCGTATCTGGTAAAATCGTTGGAAATAGTGCAAACTTTTTCTTTAAACAACAAAATTCTTTGGGTAAAACGAATGGCTATATTGAAGAGATGATGAGTGGACAAAGAGTTGTTAAAGTGTTTTGTCATGAAAAAGAAGCAGAAGAAGCATTTGATAAATTAAATGAGGAACTATGCGACAATGCGACACAGGCAAATAGATTTGCTAATATTTTGATGCCTATTATGGCTAATTTGGGAAACCTACAATATGTTCTAATTGCTGTTGTAGGTGGAGCAATTACAGCAGGTGGATTTAATGGAATCACAATTGGAGCAATCGCAAGTTTCTTGCAGTTAAGTAAAACTTTTTCAATGCCAATTAGTCAGGTGGCACAGCAGTTAAATTCAGTTGTTATGGCATTAGCGGGTGCAAAACGTATATTTGAACTATTGGATGAAGACGTGGAGACAGATGACGGCTATGTTACACTTGTAAATGCAAAATATATAAATGATAAATTAATAGAGACATCAGAAAAGACAAGAATGTGGGCTTGGAAATATCCACATGAAGATGGTACAATTACTTATACCAAGCTAACTGGAGATGTTCGCTTTTTTGATGTTGACTTTGGATATAGTCAAGAAAAAATAGTGTTACATCATATTACATTGTATGCAAAACCTGGACAAAAATTAGCATTTGTCGGTGCAACAGGTGCTGGCAAAACTACAATTACGAATTTGATCAATCGTTTCTATGACATTGCAGATGGAAAGATACGATACGATGGCATTAATATAAACAAAATTAGAAAGGGTGATTTGAGAAGGTCACTAGGAATTGTATTGCAAGATACAACTCTATTTACAGGAACAGTTATGGAAAATATTCGCTATGGAAGATTGGATGCGACTGACGAAGATGTTTACATCGCAGCAAAACGTGCAAATGCAGACGTGTTTATTTCAATGCTTCCACAGGGGTATGAAACAATATTGTCTGGTGATGGATCAGGTCTTTCTCAAGGACAAAGACAACTATTATCAATTGCAAGAGCAGCAGTTGCTGATCCGCCGGTAATGATTCTTGATGAAGCAACTTCAAGCATTGATACTCGAACGGAAGCGATTGTACAAAAAGGAATGGATGCCTTAATGAAGGGCAGAACCGTATTTGTTATAGCCCACAGATTATCAACTGTACAGAACTCCAATGCTATCATGGTTCTTGAACAGGGAAGAATCATTGAACGAGGAAGCCATGAAGAATTGATAGAACAAAAAGGGAAGTATTATCAGTTATATACTGGAGCATTTGAATTAGAGTAAGAGGATGTTTGCATAAAATATACTGTATTATTTCGGAATTCATGATATAATATGCAAATATAAAAAATAAGGAGAATGAGATATGAATAAAATTTCTGTGATTGTGTCTTGCTATAATGAAGAACTATCATTGCCAATTTTCTATAAGGAAATGGAAAGAGTAAGAGAACAGGATTTTACAGATGTTTCATTTGAGTATATTTTTGTTGATGATGGATCGAGTGACAAGACATTAGATATTCTTCGCTCATTGTGTGAAACTGATCGTAAAGTAAAGTTCATTTCATTTTCAAGAAACTTTGGAAAAGAGGCTGCAATGTATGCTGGACTTGAAAAATGCAGTGGTGAATATGTAACATTTATGGATGCAGATTTGCAGGATCCACCAATGATGTTACGTCAGATGTATGACGCAATTATGAATGAAGGTTATGATCAAGTTGGTACAAGAAGAATTTCAAGAGAAGTAGAACCTCGAATCAGGAGCTTTTTCGCAAGAATGTTTTATAAGATCATTAATAAGATATCTAAAGTTGAGATGGTGGATGGAGCAAGGGATTATCGCCTAATAACAAGAAAAGTAGTAGAAGCGGTTCTTTCAATGAAGGAATATAACAGATATTCAAAAGGTATGTTTGGCTTTGTTGGCTTTAACACAAAATGGCTTGAATACAAAAATGTGAAGAGAGCTGCAGGAGAGACAAAATGGTCATTTGGAAAGCTGTTTTTATATGCGATAGAAGGGATTGTCGCATTTTCAACGGTACCACTTATTGTGTCCTCAATATTAGGACTTTTATTTTTTTTGATAACATTTGTGTTGATTGTAGTGATTATTATTAAGACTTTATTAGTAGGTGATCCAACGAGTGGATGGCCATCTTTGGTTTGTATTATTTTCTTTGTAAGTGGAATTCAGCTATTTTCATTGGGCGTTATAGGACAGTATCTAGCAAAGACTTATTCTGAGATTAAAAAGAGACCTATATATATTGTAAAACAAACGGAAGAAGATATGAAATTACCTGATAGTGCGCATCTTGATATATCAAATCTTGGTTTATCGAATTATGATATATTAGAAAGTCTCAAAGCGACATTAGAAAGTATTCAAGAGACAATTAAAAGAGTTGAAAAGGGTGACCAAGGTGAAGGAAAATAAAATTAAAATCGTACATATCGTATTGCTTGTTTTAGGAACAGGTTTTTTGGCAAGTGGTGCCTTTCATTCGGGTCTTTGGTTTGATGAGAGTTATACAGTTGGTCTGATTAAACATAATTTGATTGATATGTGTAGAATTGCGACTTATGATGTCCATCCTCACTTGTATTATATATTATTGAAGTTGTTTTCCTATATTTTTGGAAGTAGTATTATTTCTTTAAGGTTATTTTCAGTATTGGGTGCAGTAATACTTGCACTACTAGGTTTTACCCATATTCGTAAAGATTTTGGAGTGAAAACTGGATTTTGGTTCTCGTTTTTCGTCCTATTTATGCCAAGTACATTTAAATATGCACAGCAGATTAGAATGTATACATGGGCACCATTATTTGTTACATTAGCTGCAATATATGCATATAGGTTGGCTATTGAAGATAAAAAGAATGCTAAAAATTCAATATTATTTGTAACATTTTCTATAATGGCTGCTTATACTCATTATTATGCATTAGTAGCAGTTTCAATTATAAATATTATGTTATTTATATATTATATTGTAAAAAAATCAAAGCTGAAAAATTGGTTTATAATGGCTGTAGTACAGCTTGTTGTATTCTTGCCAGGTCTTTTAGTATTTTTAAAGCAATCTAGCAATGGTAGTACTAGCTGGATTAAAGTTATATACCCAGATATTTTGTTTGATACAATATCTTTTCATTTTATAGGGGTACCGCAGACAGATATATTGGTTACATCACCTATTTATGTAATTTCCTTGTGGATTGGGACTTGTATCTATTTAATATTTGGGATTTTGCTTATACGAATGAAAAGGAAACATATAGATGATACAAAACCAGTATTATTGGCGTTGGTTATATATTTTGGAGTAATTGTACTCTTTTTAATTGTTTCAATATCGCGTCCTACATATTACGTAAGATATTCAATCGTTAGTTATGGTTTGCTATTGTTTGCATTTGCATATCTTTTAGCAAGGTATCATAAAGCTTATTTGAAAGTGGTTGTAGTTGTACTGATTTTAGGAATTTCTATAGCAAGAGCAATTTCTATTTATGAGGTGAATTATGATACTTCCAACACGCAAGTGGATGATTATTTGGAGGCAAATATACAGGATGGGGATATCATTTTATTTAATAATTTTATGGAATTTGCAATAACTGTAAAATATCAACATGTACCAACTTATTTTTATAATGCTTTGAACTGGGATGTTGAGAAGCCATATCAAGCGTTAGGTGAAAATGTTGTTATAACAAGAAACTTAGATGAATTAAAAAATTACAAAGGAAGAATATGGATAATCAGTAAGGACTATGGCTATAATAAAATTATGAGTTATCCTGGAACGAAGGAAGTTTCAAGTGAAATATTTAAATACAAGTATTATAGTGATAATAAGGAACTTAATATTATATTAGTAGAAAAAAAATAAATACTAGGGCACACATTGTTCTGAAAATAGAAACAAAAATATTACAACCGAAGTATCAGTTTTGAAATATTAGGGGTTAAAAAGGTGAATAAATTGAATGAAAAGAAAATGAAAATAGTACATCTTATTATGATTGTTTTAGGAACGGTTTTTTTAGCAAGTGGAGCGTTTCATTCTGGTCTTTGGTTTGATGAGAGCTATACAGTTGGATTAATGAACCAAAATATTATTGATTTGAGTAAGGCAGCAGCTTATGATGTACATCCGCTTGGTTATTATATAATATTAAGGTTATATGCATATATTTTTGGAAATAGTATCATTTCATTGAGATTATTTTCTGTATTAGGAGCTGGATTGCTTGCAATGCTAGGATACACACATATTCGCCGGGATTTTGGTGCAAAAACTGGCGTTTGGTTTACTTTCTTTGTGATAACAATGCCTAGTACATTTAAGTATGCTTTGCAAATTAGAATGTATACATGGGCACCATTATTTGTTACGTTGGCAGTAATATATGCATATAGAATGATTAACAAGGATGCAAATAATACAAAGAGCACAAAAAATACAAAGAACACAGTTCTCTTTATTATATTCTCAGTAATGTCTGCGTATATGCATTATTATGGCTTGGTGGCAGTAGCAATTATTAATATTATGATATTGGTATATTATATTAAAAACAATATAAAACTAAAGAAATGGTTTATCGTAGGGGCACTCCAAATGCTTGGATATCTACCTGGTTTATATGTGTTCTATATACAATTTAAGCAGAGCAATGGTAGCTGGATTAAAATCAATTATGGGACAATATTTGATTCAATATCTTTTCATTTTATCGGTTCCCCGCAGGCAGATGTAATTGTTAATTCACCAAATTATATAATTCCATTGTGTTTAGGCTTCTGTATTTATGCCCTGTTTGGATTTTTACTTATACGAATGATTAAGAAGGACAAGGAAGAGTCAAAACCAGTAGTATTGGCTCTGACTGTATATTTTGGAGTTATATTTGTGTTTCTACTTGTTTCAATATTTAAACCAATATTTTATGTAAGATACTTAATCGTAAGCTATGGGATGCTTCTTTTTGCATTTGCATATTTATTAGCTAGATATAACAAAAAATCTGTAAAGGTATTAATTGTTGTAGTTATGTTGGGATTATCGGTTACAAGAGCAATTCCTATTTATCAGGATAATTATGATGCTTCTAATACAATAATAGATGATTACCTCAAAGCTAATATTAAAGAGGGTGACATTATTTTGTTTGATTCACCTGGTGCATTTCCAGTATCTGTAAAATTTCAGGATGTACCCACTTATTTTTATAATGCTGGCAATTGGGATATTCAAAAGGCATATAAAGCATTTGGAAGTAAGGTTACTATATTAAGCAACTTAGATACCATAAAGAAACATACGGGTAGAATATGGATAATAGATGACGGCGGCGCACATGATGAGGTAATGCGCTGGAGTGGAACTACTGAACTATCATATGAAAAAATGCAGTTGAAATATTATGCTAGTGAGCATGACATTATTCTGATTGATAAAAAATAATAATCTTTGAAGTGCATATCATTTATATGGTATGCACTTTTTTTTTATTTGATAATAATATATATAATATAGAACTAGAGCAAGGTCAAAAAAGGTGAAAATATGAAAATTAATTGGAAAGTTCGTTTTAAAAATAAAGCATTTTTGCTTACGTTTATTCCATTTGTAATAAGTTTTGTTTATCAATTATTATCAATGTTTAATATATTTCCAAAAGTTTCAGAAAATAATATATTAAATTTAGTTACACAGCTTATTAATGCACTTGCATTGCTTGGACTTGTTGTAGATGGGACAACAGTAGGAATTGGAGACAGTGAAAAAGCTTTAACTTATGAGGAACCAAGTAAACCAAGTAAATAAAAAATATATGCGGTAATAAAGTACCATATATAGTGACAAAGTACTAATGTAAACAAGGATTTAACAAGATTATGTATATTGGTTAGTTCAGATTATAAGTAGACAAAAAATCCTAAAAATGATATTATAAAGGTCTAAAGGACTTAGTTTATTTATTAACAAACACAGAGTTTTATAAAAATATATAACAAAAGAATTTCAATATGGAAAGGAACTTTAATTAATTATGACAAAGATTAGAACGAGATTTGCACCTAGCCCAACTGGCAGAATGCATGTAGGAAATTTAAGAACTGCGTTGTATGCATATTTAATTGCAAAGCATGAGCAGGGAGATTTTATTCTTAGAATAGAAGATACTGATCAAGAAAGATTTTATGAAGGTGCCTTGGATATCATTTATCGTACGCTTGAAAAGACAGGACTTGTGCATGACGAAGGTCCTGATAAGGATGGTGGAGTTGGTCCTTATGTTCAAAGTGAACGTCAGGCACAGGGCTTGTATTTAAAATATGTGAAGCAATTAATTGATAAAGGTGAGGCATATTATTGCTTTTGTGATAAAGAAAGATTAGAGACTCTTAAGTCATCATTTACGGATGGAGAAGAAAGCAAGGAAATCATAGTATATGACAAACATTGTCTTTCACTTTCAAAAGAAGAGGTTGAAGCGAATCTTGCAAAAGGAATGCCTTATGTAGTTAGACAGAATAATCCAACGGAGGGAACAACTACATTTCATGATGAAATTTATGGTGATATATCAGTGGATAACTCAGAATTAGATGATATGATTTTAATGAAATCTGATGGATACCCAACTTATAACTTTGCGAATGTGGTGGATGACCATTTGATGGGGATTACTCATATTGTAAGAGGTAATGAATATATATCATCAACTCCAAAATACAATAGATTGTATGATGCTTTTGGATGGGATGTACCTAAGTATGTTCACTGCCCTCTCATTACGGATGAAAATCATAAGAAATTAGCAAAGAGAAGTGGTCATGCGTCTTTTGAAGACTTACTTGATCAAGGATTTGTGACTGAGGCTATTATTAATTATGTTTCACTTCTTGGTTGGAGTCCTGAAAGCGACGAAGAGATATTCTCACTAGAACAACTGGTGATTGAGTTTGATTATACAAGAATGAGCAAATCACCATCTGTATTTGATATTCCTAAGTTGAAGTGGATGAATGGGGAATATATTAAGGCAATGGATAATGATAGATATTATGAATTTGCACTTCCTTACATTAAGAAAGTAGTGAAGAAAGACCTTGATTTAAAGAAGATAGCTGATTTAGTAAAAACTAGAATCGAAATATTTACTGAAATCGCAGAGCATATTGATTTCTTTGATGAATTACCCGAGTATAGTACAGCGATGTATACACATAAAAAGATGAAAACGAATTCGGAGAATTCACTTGAAATCCTGAAGGAAATGCTTCCAATATTAGAAAAAACAGATGATTACTCAGTTGATGGACTTCATGATATGATTATGGAATTTATTGCAAATAAGGAAATTAAAAATGGTCAAGGATTATGGCCACTTAGGACCGCAGTTTCTGGAAAACAATCAACACCAGGTGGTGCATTTGAGATAATGGATATCATTGGAAAAGAAGAGTCACTTTCTAGAATTAGAAAGGCAATTAATTTATTAGAGGGAGAATTGACTGAATAGATGAGTTTTAATGAAGCACAAATATCTGCCATTAATCATAATTCCGGTCCTGCAATTGTACTTGCGGGACCAGGATCTGGGAAAACTACTGTAATTACTTTGAGAACAAAAAAGCTTATTGAATATTATAACGTGGATCCATCTAAAATTCTTGTAATCACATTTACGAAGATGGCAGCTAATGAGATGAAAGAAAGATTCTTTAAACTTATGGATGGTAAAAAACCATCTGTTACTTTTGGAACATATCATGCCGTATTTTTCACAATACTAAAGAATGCGTATAATTATAGCGCTAAAAATATAATAAGAGAAGAACAACAAAGAGAATATATAAAAAGAATGATTTCAAAGTATGATCTTGAGATTGAAGATGAAAATGAATTTGTTTCATCTGTATTAGGAGAAATTAGTCAAGTGAAAGGTTCTAGGATTAATCTTCAATTGTATTACTCTATTAATTGCCCAGAAGATATATTTAGAAGCATTTATCAAGAGTATGATAGTGAATTGAAGAGAAACAGGCTAATTGATTTTGATGATATGCTTGTGTTTTGCTATGAACTTTTATCAAATAGATCAGATATTTTATCTGCTTGGCAGAACAAATATCAATATATTTTAGTGGATGAGTTTCAGGATATTAATAAGGTGCAATATGATGTAATTAAACTATTAGTTGAAAAATCACAAAATTTATTTATTGTTGGAGATGACGATCAAAGTATATATGGATTTCGTGGTGCGAAACCAGAAATCATGCTTGATTTTACAAAAGATTTTGTAGATGCAGTAAAAATTAATTTAGATATTAACTATCGTTCTACATCAAATATTGTAAATTCTGCAAAATCAGTAATAGATAACAATTCAAAACGATTTTACAAAGACATCAGAGCATTTAATCAAATTGGAAATATGGTTGATATTAGAGAATTCATCGATACCTCAGATGAAAATAAATATATAATAGATAGTATTCAAAAATACATTGAGGACGGTATTAAATACAAAGATATCGCTGTACTATCAAGAACTAATATTGGAGCAAGACAGTTAATTGGAAAATTGATTGAGTACAATATTCCATTTACAACAAGAGACATAATCCCAAATCTATATGAACATTGGATTGCGAAAAATATATTTAGTTATATAAGAATAGCAATGGGTAACAGGGATAGGTTTGAGTTTTTGCAAATAATGAATAAGCCCAAGAGATATATTAGTAGAGATTCCATGGGTACACCGCTTGTTGATTTTGAAGAACTTCGTAAGTTATATGAGGACAAGCAATGGATGGTTCAAAGAATTGATGATTTTGAAAAAGATTTACAGTTGTTAAAAAAGATGAATCCGTTTGCTGCAATTAATTTCATTAGAAGAGGGATTGGCTTTGATGATTATTTAAGGGAATATTCACAAGCCAGAAGGATGAATGCAGAGGATTTGTTAAATGTAATTACCGAAATCCAAGAGGAGGCAAGAGAGTTTTCAACATATTCGGAATGGTTCAAACATATTGAAGATTATAATCTAGAATTAAAGGAACAAGTGTCGTCTATGGGAAAGACTACAGATGCAGTGAATTTGTGTACAATGCATAGTTCTAAGGGATTAGAATACAAGGTTGTATACATAATAGATGCCAATGAGGGCATCATGCCTTATAACAAGGCGGTACTTGAATCAGAAATTGAGGAAGAGAGAAGAATGTTCTATGTTGCAATGACTAGGGCAAAAGAAGATTTACACATATTTTATACGAAGGAAAGATATAACAAGAAACAGGAGGTTTCTAGATTTGTTTCTGAGATAAGTAAAAAATATGTAATGATTGATTAAAGTGCGAAGGGAAAATGAAGACATGCGGGGAAACGAAAAAGTAAAGTATGGATGTATTATTTTAACTATTTGTATATTATTAGGAACAGCGTTTATTGCGGCAAAAGGAATATATTTAGCGGCTTCAGATAGAGAATATCAAAGTATTGAAAATACGACGGAAAATGAAAAAAATAGATTTTCTGATTCACTTACATATAATATGACATTGCTAAATTTATTGGGTAATGATTTTTTTAGTAAAGATATTAATATCAATAAAGAAGAAATACAGACTGATATGGAAGCGTTTATTCATAAAACGGGTATGACTTTATATATGGTGGATGAATATGGAAATGGGTATGATTATAAAGGTGAGCAAATTGATTTTAATCAATATGCTAATGTGAGTGAGATGTTATCCAAAAGCGAAGGGGTTATCCAATCTGAAAAAAAATCCGATTTAGAAGGTACAGGAGTGCTTTTGTATACAAAGGTAACTAATGATAATAGACAGAATTATTTGTTGGTTGGATGGTATTCTGAAAGTAGTTTAAATGAGGTGTATGATAAAGATATACATGACGATTGGAATTATATTTATATTGTTAATCAGTATGGTGATATAGTATTGCCGCCGGAAGCGTCAACCAAGCCAGGGAATTTGTTTGATTTTGTTAATGATAGTAAAAGTCTGAAAGCTTCCATGGAAAAAAATGAGCTAGGTGGAAAAATTTATTTATGTGGTAGCGAAGAAAATGTAATTTGTTTTAACTCATTTAATAAAATAAATGGTTGGTATATCGTATCAATTGTTCCCCAAAAGAATATTACTCAGCAAGCGGATGGCATTATATTTAGTATATTTGTATTATGTGGATGCTTTTGTATTAGTTTGATTATTGTAATCTATTACATAATCAAATCAATCAAAAATAATGCGGTTTTAATTATAAAGAACGAATCAAATGCTTGCCGAAGTAGATTTTGGTCACAGATGTCTCATGAAATCCGTACACCTATGAATGCAATTGTGGGATTGGCAGAGATTGCAAAATATTCAATTGATGATAGGGAAAAGCTAGAAGAATGCCTATTTAATATAGTTAATACATCGGAATATTTGTTAGATGTAGTCAATGATATTTTAGATGTGTCCAAAATAGAGTGCAATAAGATTGAACTAAATATAGAGCCTTTTAAAATCTCAGAGATTATTGATACTGTAAAAACCATCAGTTCATCAAATATTCGAATGAAAAATATTAAAATGAGTATAATAAAATCCGGAAATATGGACCAAATCGTGTGTGGAGATCACCATAGATTAAAGCAAATTCTTGTAAATTTAATTGCAAATGCAGCAAAATTTACAGATGCAAATGGAAAGATTAGATTTCGCATTAAAACGGAAACGTTATCTGACAATAAAGTTAAATATTTATTTGAAGTTACAG
>Ga0302215_10003015_pt1 | contig 11434 bp, 9 predicted proteins | sample II_Fen_N3_1_FD_194580 | JGI IMG/M metagenome (GOLD analysis project Ga0302215, IMG submission 194580) | Peat permafrost microbial communities from Stordalen Mire near Abisko, Sweden - II_Fen_N3_1 | ecosystem: Environmental > Terrestrial > Soil > Wetlands > Permafrost | place: Sweden: Abisko... | reverse complement strand
GCATGTCAGATGCATCTGCAATGTCTTTTACAGTGCCATCCTTATACAATACATTAATTCTGTCATCTTCAGGGCTATAAGTGTCTGTGCTGACAATTTCTTCGCCCATGAAGTATGATGCTTCATCCAAAGTAACGTTAAAATGAGCTATATATTGTTGCAGATGAAACATTCGTTTCATTTCATCAATTGGATCTGATCCAATCTCTACCTTAAACAGTTTTCTGTCTGTAAAAGCTTTACACAAAGTTGATAGTACACAGTCGGAGTCAGACGACCAAACCTTAATAGCACAAACTACATCGGAGTCATCCAGTAATGCAAAGTTTTCCAATGCATTATCTGAGTCTAAGAAATCTTTTCTTTGAACGTCATTATAAAGAAAATACCGAAGTGAGGGTGATGCAAACAATTCTACACCTGTACTTGCAAGTTCTTTAGCTCGTTTAAGTATGTTTAGCAACATTTGTTCAGCTGCTACTGATGTCTTATGCAGGTAGACCTGCCAATACATCAACCTTCTCGCCACCAGAAATTTCTCAATTGAATAAATTCCCTTGGCTTCGACTACAAGTTGATCGTTATGGACATTCAACATTTTTATGATTCGGGCTGCACCAATAATGCCCTCGCTTACACCCGAGTAAAAGCTATCGCGACTCAAATAATCGAGTCTGTCCATATCCAATTGACTGGATACAAGTTGATGTAAGAATTTCTTTGGATAAACGTTCTTGAAAATTTCCAAAGCCATATCCAATTTGCCATCTAACTCACGATTGATTTTTTCCATCATCAATAACGAAACTTCCTCATGGCTTACTCCATTTACAAGGGTGTGTTCCAATGTGTGTGAGAATGGTCCATGACCAATATCGTGTAGCAGAATGCAAGCACGAACAGCTTCAGCTTCGGATGGAGTAATTTCATTTCCCTCCTGACGCAACTGAACAATAGCTTCACCCATTAAATGCATAGCTCCCAGTGAGTGTAGTAGTCGTGTGTGTTGAGCCCCCGGATATACGAATGATGATAATCCGAGCTGCTTAATCCGGTTTAATCGTTGGAAGTAAGGATGCTGAATAATGTCATACAAAAAGTCGTTCGGGATATTGATAAATCCGAAAACCGGGTCATTGATTATCTTGCGTTTATTTGGTTTTTTCATTTGAAAATTAGGCTTGTTTTAAAATATCCACCAACCAATTCCAGCATTTTTGTGTAGAAGCAATGCTTAATCTTTCGTCAGGCGAATGAACTCCGTACATTTGTGGTCCGATAGAGATCATATCCAAGTGCGGATATTTCTCAAGAAATAAACCACATTCAAGGCCTGCGTGAATGGCACGAACCTTTGGGGCTTCGTTAAACAACTTGCTGTAACTTTCTTGAGCTACTTTGAGTATGTTGGATTTTAAGTTTGGTTTCCAACCGGGATAACCATCGCCATGTGTAACGGTGGAACCAGTCAGTGCAAGGGCTGCTTCCACCTGATTTGCAATGTCGTATTTCGATGATTCAACCGAACTGCGTTGGCTGGTTGTGATTTGAATTGTATTACCCTCTTTCATTTTTACAGAAGCCAGATTAGTAGATGTTTCTACAAGCTTGGGCATGTCGGGGCTCATTGCAATGACACCGTGTGGACAGGCATACAAAACATTTAGTAAAGCATCAGAAGTCTTTTTGTCCAGAACAGTTTCGGGAAGCGATTCAGATTCCAACGTAAGTCTAATGCCCGGTTCTATCCCGGCATTTTCGTTTTCTATATCTACGCTGTACATATTGAAAAGAACCCGTGTATTTTCCTTTTCAGCCCAAGGTACACAAGCTACTGCGACAGCCTCCCGTGCAATGGCATTGCGGAGATTACCACCATCGAAACTGTGTAAACGCAGATTCATTTTTTTGTTTGCCAACCAGAGAAAACGATTGAGAATTTTATTGGCATTGCCAAGACCTTTGTTGATATCATCGCCGGAATGCCCTCCTTTTAAGCCTTTTACAGAAACCGAAAAACCAAAGAAATTCTCTGGCGTTTTCTCTGGTTTGTATGTTAGGATTGCTGTAGTATCGATACCACCTGCGCAACCTACGAATATTTCCCCATCGTCCTCAGAATCCAGGTTTATAAGTACTTCGCCAGTCAAAAAGTTTTGTTCCAGAGCAAAAGCACCGGTTAATCCGGTTTCTTCATCTACGGTAAACAGACATTCCAATGCCGGGTGTTGTATTTTGTCGGAAGAAATCACTGCGAGTATCATCGACATGCCGATGCCATTGTCGGCCCCTAAAGTTGTGCCATTGGCCTTTACCCACCCATCTTCTATGTATGTTTGAATTGGGTCGGTTTCGAAATTATGATTGTTGTCGCTGTTTTTCTCGCAAACCATATCAATATGCGCTTGAAGAATAACTGTTTTTCGGTTTTCGTATCCTTTTGTTGCCGGTTTGCAAATAAGCACATTTCCAACAGGGTCAACTTTAGTTGTGAGTTTATGATTTTCGCCAAATGCTTTTAGGTAAGCAATTATGCGCTCTTCTTTTTTTGAAGGACGTGGTATTTGAGTTATTTCGTGGAAGAAATTCCAGAGTTCGATAGGTTCGAGTGTTTTCATATAATTTATGTTGTATGGGAAACCACAAAGGTATAAAAAGTTAATGAATTAAAGTGGGTTTAATGAATTTATGTCTTGTATCAGAGTGCAAAAAGTCCAACCTCTTTTAAAAGATTGGACTTTGGCAAAAGTAAAACAAAAATCGGTCTATTGAATCTTTTCATTATTTGCCGGGAATAGCATTTTCTTGATATTTGAACTTCCCAATTTCCCAAATTTATAGGTTAGGTTGTATGTCTTGTCAGTTGGTGTGCCGAATTCTTTGCTATGAATAACCAAATTGACGGAATCCACTGTAGTATTTGTCTGAAGTGAGTCCAGTTTAAACGACGCAATTCCTCCTTTCGAATAAGTTGCGTAATCACCGTTCGCATTGTGTCTAAATTCCAGATGAATTTTGCTGTCGGTGTATTTCTTTGCAGTATCTGTAACCAAATTAATATAGTGAATCTTGTTGTAGCCGAGGTATGTGAACTCAACATTCAGATAATCGCTTCCAATCCAAATGTCACGAATACTGATTTGGTCATTGCCAATACTGTCCTGAGTGGCTGGAGTAATGTTGAAAATGCCTTTTGTAAGTACCTCATATACGTCATTCAACTGTACTTTGTGGTTGTAAGTTGTACCATTATTGTTCACAGATAGAATGCTATAATTGGCAATAATACGTTGTCCGGTTTTTGGACTATAGTACGGAAAATAAGTTGAAGTTATCCACATTCGGTCGTTGTTGTCAAGCTTGAAATAAAATCCGGAAGTTTGATTTGGATTTTCGACTGTGGCAATGCTCGTAAAATCAGAAAGAAACTGATTCTCATTATCGTGTGGGTTGCAGGCCACTAAAAATAGCAGAGCCAGCATACTGAATAAAATCTTTTTCATATTCGTAAATTGTTTGAATTTCATATATTTTGAATCTTTTATATGATTCTGGGTATTCATTTAAGTAATTTGAAATATTTAATGATATGTTTTTCAATGCAATATTCAGATAAACATACTTGTAACTTGTAACTACTTATATAATCAATATTGAGCATGTTTTGTTTAAAAGATAGCTGATACAAAAAGTAGATGAATCTTAGTCATAAAACGTTGCATTCGAGTAGTAAGTATATTGAAAAGTGACACTAAAATCAGTTCTTTATACCCATTTTTCATAATCCTTTCTTTTTTTGTATATTTGCATTTTATCCGAATTTGGAATAAAACTGTAAAATTCTAACATGCTATTCTCCGAAATCATTGGTCAACAGGAAATTAAACAACGATTTATCCGTTCAGTACATGAGCAGCGGATACCTCATGCGCAACTTTTGCGTGGTCCGGAAGGTGTTGGAAAATTAGCATTGGCCATTGCTTACGCTCAATATATTTGCTGTGAAAATCGCACGGGCACTGATTCGTGTGGTGTGTGTCCCTCTTGCGTGAAATATCGTAAAATGGCACATCCCGATTTGCATTTTGTTTTTCCTGTTATTAAACCTGCTGGCAGGACTAGTGTTGTGTGCGACGATTTTATTGCTGAGTTTCGAACCATGGTGCTTGAAAATATGTATTTTGGTATCAATGAATGGTACGCGTCTATTTCGGGCGATGCAAAACAAGGTTTGATTTATTCCAATGAAAGTGAAGAAATTCTCCGAAAGCTGAGCCTGAAAACGTATGAGTCGGAATATAAAGTGATGATAATTTGGCTGCCAGAAAAAATGCATACTACATGTGCCAATAAGTTGTTGAAGATTTTGGAAGAACCACCTGAAAAAACGGTCTTCCTCATGGTTTCCAATGACCCCGATCAAATTATCACAACTATTCTATCGCGAACACAACATATTCATATCCCCCGGTTGAGTGAGGGAGAAATTCAGAGTGCATTGCTTCGAAATGAGAATTTGGAGGTAGAGGCCGAAGGTGCAAAATATGCGTCGAAAATTGCAAATGGAAGTTATTTAAGTGCCATGGCAATTTTGAATGATGGCGATGAGAATAAACAAAATTTTGAACGATTTGTATTGATCATGCGCTTAGCCTGGCAAGTTGGCAATAAAAAAGATCATGCTTCGCTTAAAACTTTACGCAAGTGGTCCGACGAAATGGCTGCTCCATCAATGGGACGCGAACGTCAAAAGAATTTTCTGAGTTACGCACAACGAATGACCCGCGAAAATTTCATTCGAAACATGCAGCAACCCGATTTGAATTATCTGACTTCATTCGAAGCCGATTTTTCGCAACGATTTTCTCCTTTTATCAATGAGCGAAACGTGGAGGATTTGATGGGAGAATTCTCACTGGCCGAACGCCAGATAGAACAAAATGTAAATGCAAAAATGGTTTTCTTTGATTTGACATTGAAGGTAATCATGTTGCTGAAGAAATAATATTGCTTATTCATGGTTATTTGTTCAATTCGTTGAAAATAACCGAAAACAAATAGCAGTAAGACATATCACGGCGGAACGACTATTATCGAAGCCAACGTGAATCAATATCACGAGCGTTAATATCGCGAACGACGTGACCAACTAAATATAAATCGCGATTAAATTTAGATGTAATAAATAATGGATAAAATACATAACACTGGCGGTGGCTGCTGCATGACAAAGGGTGGCTGCTGCAAAACTTCGACTCAGAAACTGAGTACCTTCGACTGGATGTCCGATCTACCGGAAACGCAGGCCGATACTGATTTTGTTGAAGTTCAGTTTAAAAATACCCGAAAAGGTTATTTTTTGAATAGTACCAAAATTCCACTTCAAAAGGGGGATGTGGTAGCAGTAGAATCGTCGCCGGGACATGATATCGGTGATGTAACATTGGTTGGTAGATTGGTGTTGCTGCAAATGAAAAAGAACAATGTCAATCCCGATAAAATTGAAGTTCGTCGTGTTTACCGTAAAGCAAAAGAGACAGATATAGAAAAGTTCCAGGAAGCAAAAGCGAAGGAACAGGAAACTATGATAAAAGCCCGCCAGATTGCTGAAAGCCTGAAGCTGAACATGAAAATTGGAGATGTTGAATTTCAGGGAGATGGTAACAAAGCTATTTTCTATTATATTGCTGATGAGCGTGTTGATTTTCGTCAGCTAATCAAGGTTTTTGCTGAGACATTCCGTGTTCGTATCGAAATGAAACAGATTGGTGCCCGTCAGGAAGCTGGTCGTATAGGTGGAATCGGATCTTGCGGACGTGAGTTGTGCTGCTCGGGTTGGATGACTAATTTCAATTCGGTATCTACGAGCGCTGCACGCGTTCAGGACATTTCGCTTAATCCACAGAAGCTTGCCGGACAGTGTGGGAAGCTTAAATGCTGTATGAACTTTGAAGTAGATACCTACGTGGATGCTTCAAAAGGGTTTCCTTCAAAAGAACAGCCGATTGAAACAATTGATAATACCTATTATCATTTTAAAACAGATGTGTTTAAAGGTGCAATGACCTACTCTACTTCACAGAATTTTGGAGCTAATCTGGTAACAGTTTCTGCCCGACGTGCCAAAGAAGTTATTGCGATGAATAAAAAAGGTTCAAAACCAGATTTATTGGATGATCACAACGACGATGACGTTAAACCGGTAGTTGTGGATTATGAAAACGGCGTTGGTCAGGATAGCTTGACTCGTTTTGATTCGAATAAAAAGCGTCCGAATGGCAAGAGCAAGCGCCCGAATAATAATCGTCCACAGATGGTGGCAAAGCCTGATCAACAGGAAAATAAAGACAATGCACCCAGATTTCAAAAACCGATAAAAAAGAACGGTAACGAAAATAATGAAAAATAAGATTTTATTAGCGACTTTTATTACGCTTCTCATTGTTGGTTGTACGAGCAACGATGTGTTTTTTCAATATAAAGCGGTAAACTCGCAGGGGTGGAGCAAAGATAGTTTGTATGCTTTTTATATTCCGATAAAAGACACTTCGGCGACTTACAATATATATGTAAATGTCCGGAATAGAGGTGAGTATCCCTATCAGAATTTATGGCTTTTTCTAAGTAAAAGTACTCCCGACAAGGTTCAGTCAAAAGACTCCATTGAGTGTTATCTGGCCGATAACCGGGGAAAATGGCTAGGAACGGGACTCGGATCTGTTTTAGAAATGCCGATACTATATCAGCAAAATGTCCGGTTTTCCAAAGCAGGCACGTATCGTTACAAGATTGTACATGGTATGCGTGACTCTATTTTGACCGGCATAAATGATATAGGAATGCGTATTGAAAAGGTCGCTGACAAATAGTTTAGAAGCTTGGATGTTTAGTAGGTAGATTCTTCTTATTGTGGATTTTCGATTCTGTCGAACATTACTTTAATGTAAAAGTCTGATTACGAAATATCCGAGCTTTAAATTTTTATAAAATTCAATTATTAAAGAAAGATAGAAGTGGGTAAGAACAAATTAGCCAAATTTGCGGATATGGAGGAGTTCCCGCATGTTTTTCAGGTTTCATCTCATGCAATTCGCGAAGGAGTTGGCTTTGAGATGAAAGGAAAATGGAATGAACTCTTTTTCAAAAATAATAACCCCATTGTATTGGAACTTGGTTGTGGTAAAGGTGAATATACGGTTGGATTGGGACGCTTATACCCCGAAAAAAACTTTGTGGGAGTTGATATTAAAGGTGCAAGATTGTGGACGGGTGCTAAGGAATCTCACGAAAGTGGAATGAAAAACGTTGCCTTTTTGCGTACCAACATTGAAATGATTCACCATTTTTTTGCCGAAAATGAAGTAAGTGAAATATGGCTGACATTCCCCGATCCACAGATGAAGAAGGTAACGAAGCGCCTCACAGCCACTAATTTCATGAAATCTTACCAACAGTTTTTGAAAGATAATGGTCTTGTTCATTTAAAGACAGACAGTAACTTTATGTTTACGTACACTTGCGAAATGGTGAATGCAAATCATTATCCGATAGTATTTTCTTCCACCGATTTATACGCTTCCGATTTACAGGACCCTATTTTAGGCATAAAAACGTATTACGAACAGCAATGGCTGGAGCGTGGCCTGACAATTAAATATATTCAGTTTTTACTCGAAAAGCGTGACGAGTTTGTCGAACCGGAAGTTGAAATTGAACATGATCCTTATCGGAGTTTTGGTAGAAGCAAAAGGCATAATATGGATGTTGAGGATTAAACCTTAGTTATCTGTAAGGATGTTTTATTCTGTCAATTTTCAAACATTTCAAAGCTCAGGCTTGTTACTTTAGATTCAAACGTGTAACATATAATATAATGACATTATATCCAAAATTAATTCTCGATGCACTGGTGCATGTCCGTTATCCTGGAACAGGAAAAGACATTGTTTCTTCGGGCATGGTGCAGGATAATATCCGCATCGAAGGAAATAAAGTGAGTTTTTCGTTGATTTTCGAAAAGCCGAATGATCCTTTTGCAAAATCTGTTGTAAAGGCTGCTGAACAGGCTATTCTGACTTATGTTGGCGAAGAAATAGACATTAAAGGGAATATTTCTTTAATTGAGAAAGAAGCTCCCAAGCCCAAGCCTACAGCCCTTTTACCTCACGTAAAAAACATTATTGCTGTTTCTTCGGGTAAGGGTGGAGTTGGTAAATCAACCATTTCATCTAATTTGGCTGTATCGTTGGCAGCTTTGGGTTATAAGGTTGGACTACTTGATGCAGATATTCATGGGCCATCAATCCCCAAAATGTTTGGTGTTGAAGATGCGCATCCTGAGGTGATTGAAACTGATGGCCGTCAGACAATTATTCCCATTGAGAAATACGGAGTGAAAATTCTGTCAATTGGTTTCTTTGTTGATCCATCTCAGGCACTAGTGTGGCGTGGAACTGTTGCTAGCAATGCCCTGAAGCAATTAATTTCGGATGCCGATTGGGGTGAGCTGGATTTCTTCCTGTTGGATTTACCACCAGGTACCGGTGATATTCACCTAACATTGGTTCAGACGCTTGGTATTACCGGTGTTATTGTGGTTACAACGCCTCAGGATGTGGCTTTGGCAGATGCACGTAAAGGTGTGAACATGTTCACAGGCGAGAAAGTAAATGTACCCGTATTAGGCCTTGTTGAAAATATGGCTTGGTTTACCCCTGCCGAATTGCCTGAAAATAAATACTATATTTTTGGCAAAGAAGGCGGCAAACGACTTGCTAATGAATTAAACGTACCTCTTTTGGGTGAAATTCCGTTAGTTCAAAGTATACGGGAGGGTGGCGATGCCGGACGACCAATCGCTTTCGGAGAAGATACTATCATGTCTCTTGCCTTTAGAGATTTCGCCACGAAAGTGGTTGAGCGGGTAGATTTCCGGAATAACAATATGGAAGCCACTAAAAAGGTGGAGATGCAAAAGTAGTTTTTGATTGTATTATACTTGATTTAAAAGAAATGGGTTATCCTTGTTTAGGATAGCTCATTTTTTTGTTTGTAGATATTGCTCTTGGACATTAGATTTGATTACACTGTTTATATGACAATTGCATCTCCATATCGTTAATAAACGATTGATTTGATTAGCTATTTTAGTGAAACTCCTAGAAATGTAATATAATGTAACGCTGCTTTATTCCTCAAAATTTAGCTAATTCAATTCTTATTTTCGATTAAAATATATTTTTCAACTATATATTAAAATTTATATAAACTCCTCTTTATCTGCTGTTTTTTTAAACTAAGTTTTCAGTTGCTTATCCGGTTGCATTATCACGCCTTTTTATGCTGTTTTGTCCTGAAATAGGTGTATTTAGCTTCGATGTTTGAATTTTTATTATTATTTAGACTACTTTTTTTATATTGTCTGAAATGTAGTAATTATCACAAAAATAGCACTATAGGCTGTTGTTCTGAAAATTATGTAATAAAATGTAATGCTCCGATGCAATAAACAAATTCCAATAAGAAAATATATTATTAACTTTGATCTAATTTTAAAGAATTTCATAGTATTGATGACAGATTATTTCCAAAGTATAAACATATGAAAAGACTAGCAATATTCGTTTATACCTTCTTAATTTGCTTAACTGCTTTCTCGCAAAATGACAAATTTTCGAGATGGTCTGTTGCCCCCGAAATTGGATATAATTATTTTGATGGGGATATTAATCAAAATTTAACAAGTATCTTTCCTTCTTCTTCTAGGGCTCTTACTTACGGTGCAAATATCGAATATGCTATGACTCCGGTATGGGGATTAGCTGTCGATTATTATCACTTTCCTTTAAGTGCAAAAACTCTTACGCAATATCCGTTATTTATTAATACAGACCTGAATACTTTCCGTTTAAATGCAACGATAAATTTCACAAGATGGATTTTCCCGCAAAGTAAATCAAAAGTAATTATTAATGGTTCTATTGGAGCTGGTTTTGCTACCTATACTTATGATGTGAGAATGGTGAATCCGATTGATGGTTCAATGGCTGACACAGTGTCAAGGACCTTAAAGACTGCTAACGGTACTCCTGTTCTTTTATTTGAAAATAACCAGCCGTTGAGACAGGGGTTTGCTATTTCAGTACCAGTTGCATTCTCAGTAGAATACAATCTGTCTAATAGTGTAGCCCTCGGGGCAAAAATGCAGTACACTGCATTTAATAAAGACAACCTGGAAGGGGTTTTTTATCTAAATTATAAGGGTGTTACAAATGACTTTGTAGGAGCTGGCACTGTTTTTTTACGATATAAAATAAATGCCAACAACAAACTACACTTGAGAAATATTCCAATGGATGTTTATCAGCCGGAAGAAGGGTTGATATTAGCGAAGGAACTTAGCAAGAAGTTTGACAAACTGAGTAGTAAAGTTGATGCCATTGATAAAAAGGTGGATAATCTGGTGCCACGAATTGAGAAGCTTGAAAACATGCTTGCAACAGATGGACCTGACGGAGACGGTGATGGTGTTCCTGATGTAAGAGATAAAGAGCCAAAGACTCCACCGAATACACCTGTCGATTTTTGGGGAAAAACGTTACCAATTAATGCAAATAATATCAAAAACTATGATTCTAAAGCCACTCCTCAGCCAGCTGTAACTAATGTAAAGAACTACAACAATGTTTCAACAAATAAAAAACAGGTGTTGAATTACTCGGATGATATTTCATCAGTATATTTTGATTTTGATCAGATATATTTGCGTGATGATGCTTTGATAACAATTAGTAAAGTAGCTAAGCGTATGTTGGAAGATCCAAGCATATACGTTGAAGTGAGAGGTTACTGCGATTATGTTGGAAATAGCCCTTATAATAAAACATTGAGTAAACGCCGTGCCGAAAGAGTAAAAACCGAATTGGTGAAGATGTGGAAAGTTCCTGCAGACCATATTATTGCTAATGGAAATGGCAAAATTATTGAGCCGCGTGCAAAATACCTGCCAAATCGAAGGTGTGATTTCTTCTACAATAATCAATAATATATAATAAGAAAGCCTGTATTTATGCAGGCTTTTTATTTTTCAACCCCCATGAGGCCAACGCCCGCCTTGTTTTGCTTTTTGGAAAAAACAATTATCTTTACCACTCTCTAATATATCCGCTATTGCGATATAATCTTAAAATTAAAATATATGAGAACTACCATTGTTGATTTACTGAACCAAAGTGTTGAAAAATATGCGAATAACCCGTTTCTTTGGGAAAAAGTAACCGATGAGTTTTTGCCAACTAGCTATCTGGAAACTAAACAGCAAGCACATACATTAGCAGCCGGTTTAATTGATCTGGGTGTAAAGGCCGGAGATAAGGTAGCGTTGCTTTCGGAAGGAAGAAATGCGTGGATAATTGGTGAGTTGGGTATTTTACAT
>Ga0302215_10003014_pt1 | contig 11436 bp, 8 predicted proteins | sample II_Fen_N3_1_FD_194580 | JGI IMG/M metagenome (GOLD analysis project Ga0302215, IMG submission 194580) | Peat permafrost microbial communities from Stordalen Mire near Abisko, Sweden - II_Fen_N3_1 | ecosystem: Environmental > Terrestrial > Soil > Wetlands > Permafrost | place: Sweden: Abisko... | reverse complement strand
CTGCACCAATAACAGATAGACCAGCACCAAGACCAGCACCCAATTTAGCTAAACCTGCACCTGCAGCAGCTTGCAATAAAATTGACATTAACATAACTTTTTTGTTTTAATGATTACCCCAAACCCTGAAGGGTTTAAGACAAAGTTTATATTTAATTTATATTTAATTTTTCTCTAAAGTCCCCTTTGAGGGATTTAGGGGTCTCTTAATGTTTATGATGTGGTTCAACTCGTGCCAACCCAATAAACACGGCCGACAATAGAACAAACACATAAGCCTGAATATATGCTACCAAAATTTCTACCATATTGATGAAAACGGTGAACAATAGCGAAACTACAGTCATACTGGCATTCATCGCCGGACCAAGTTTTACGGTTACAAACACCAAACAAGTAAGTCCCAACACGATGGAGTGTCCAGCTAGAATATTGGCAAAAAGACGAATCATCAAAGCGAACGGTTTTGTAAAAACTCCCACCAACTCAATTGCCGGCATTAAAGGCACCGGAACCTTCAACCATACAGGCACATCAGGCCAAAATATTTCACGCCAATACTCTCTTGTACCAAAGATATTTACAATCAAGAATGTACAGAATGCGAGTGTAAATGTAACGGCGATATTACCGGTAACATTGGCTCCACCGGGAAACAACGGTACTATTCCAAGTAAATTATTGAAGAAGATAAAGAAAAAAACAGTAAGTAAATACGGCGCAAATTTCTTATAATCCTTACCAATACAAGGTTTTATAACATCGTCATTGATATTCATAATAAAGAGCTCCATGAATCCTACAAAACCACCTTTTGATTGAAGTGGATTTTTCTTATAAGAACGAGCTACAGACATGATGATAATAATCAATAATATACTACTAAAGATTAATGCAAAAGCATTCTTTGTAATAGATATATCAAACGGCCGAACTTCCTCGCCTGCAGCACTTTTTTCTACAATTTTGCCTTTGTACTTTCCTTCTGTTTGGATAGAGAAGCCTTCATAAACCAGCGATTCATGAAACACTGACGACAAAAACACATGCCATCCGGTAGTTTGGCTGTAAAGAATCACCGGAAGTGGAATCGATATTTCATGTTCCCCTACTTTGGTAACATGCCAAACGTATGAATCAGAAACGTGCTCAAGAATAAACTCGCGCACATCCAGCTGTTTCTCTTCCTTTTGTGCCTCTTTCTGTTCTGGCTCATTTGCATAAACAGTAGTAACCGGAATAAGTACGGTTATAAACAGAAAAAGTAATATCTTTTGTAAACGCTTCATTTACGCTTCTTTTTTTATTTGTTTCTCAATAGAATAAAAAATATAGAATTCAGAGGCTATGTAAACGGCATAAAACGCTGCAAAAACAACCCCAAAAATTCGCAAGTCGGCTCTTACAATAAAATAAAAGCCCAATACATAAATCATTGCCACAAACATCTTTACTAATTTTACAATCATGTAAAGATTCACCAGTTTTTTGTTTTCTAACTTATAATTTCTGGCCAGTATAAATATCGTTCCAATTCCCAACACAAGAAAAATAGCCGGAACATAAGGATACCAGTTTAGTTCCATATTAGGGAAAAGGCTTTTGAGAATTCCACGTCCACCCCAGCCAGTTGCCAGCATGACTAACGCAAATAAACTCATCAACTTATTAGCCAGCTTCTGCATAGTCTTATACGGCTTCTACACAAACTGTAACCACATTCTTGCTAATTTCAGCAAAACCGCCATCAACAGTTAGTTCAGTTTCATTTTTATCGACCGAATAGCTTATTTTTCCTTTAGTCAGAGACGAAATAAAAGGCGCATGATTTTCCCACACCGTAAAAAGTCCACTTGTTCCGGGCAAAGTTACCGAAGTTACTTCACCTGAAAAATAAATTTGTTCGGGGGTAATTATTTCAAGCTTCATGTACGCTTATTTTTTCGATTGTTCAATCAGTTTTTGTCCTTTAGCAATAGCATCGTCAATAGTACCAACGCTCAAGAAGGCCATTTCAGGAAGATAATCCAATTCTCCATCAAGAATCATCTTAAATCCGCGAATCGTTTCTTCGATGGAAACCATAACTCCCGGTTGACCCGAGAACTGAGCTGCCATATAAAATGGTTGCGAAAGGAAACGTTGCACTTTACGGGCACGTGTTACTACCAAACGGTCTTCTTCCGAAAGTTCCTCCATACCCAGAATAGAAATAATATCCTGAAGCTCTTTGTTTCGTTGTAAAATTTGTTTTACACGCTGAGCTGTATTATAGTGGTCTTCGCCCACAATCAGTGGATCAAGAATACGTGATGTAGATTCCAGTGGATCAACAGCCGGATAAATACCAAGTTCCGAAATCTTACGGCTCAAAACGGTAGTAGCATCCAAGTGCGAGAATGTTGTAGCCGGAGCAGGGTCAGTCAAGTCATCAGCAGGCACATAAACCGCCTGAACCGAAGTGATAGAACCATTTTTTGTTGAAGTAATTCGTTCCTGCATAGTACCCATTTCGGTAGCCAGCGTTGGTTGGTAACCTACTGCCGATGGCATACGTCCCAGCAAAGCCGAAACTTCAGAACCAGCCTGAGTAAAACGGAAAATATTATCGATAAAGAAAAGGATATCACGACCACCTTCGCCACCACCATCACGGAACGATTCAGCAACCGTCAAACCTGATAATGCAACTGAAGAACGTGCTCCGGGAGGTTCGTTCATTTGTCCGAACACGAGAGTTGCTTGCGATTTTTCAACTTCTGAATAATCAATCTTTGTCAAATCCCAATCACCTGCATCCATACTTTTCTTGAACTCTTCACCGTAACGAATTACGCCTGAGTCAATCATTTCACGCAAAAGGTCATTACCTTCACGGGTACGTTCACCAACACCGGCAAACACAGAGAAACCATTGTGACCTTTAGCAATATTATTGATAAGCTCCATGATCAATACAGTTTTACCTACACCGGCACCACCAAAAAGACCAATTTTACCTCCTTTTACATACGGTTCTAGTAAGTCAATTACCTTGATACCTGTAGTAAGAACTTCCTGACTGGTTGTCAAATCTTCAAACTTTGGAGGTTCGCGGTGAATGGGGTACGCACCTTTCTTGTCGAGCGTTTTCATACCATCGATAGAATCACCGATTACATTCATCAAACGACCCTTAACCTGATCACCGATTGGCATTGAAATGGCAGTACCATGCGATACAGCTTTCAAACCACGACGTAATCCATCGGTAGAATCCATTGCCACGGTACGAACCGTATTTTCACCAATATGTTGTTGAATTTCAACAATGAGTTCTTTACCATCTCCACGATCGATACTAAGCGCATCGTGAATTGCAGGCAATTTCACTTCTTCTTTTCCTTTCAAATCAAAGAATACATCCACAACCGGTCCAATGATTTGTGAAATATGTCCAACTAGCTCTGACATAAATTTATAGCGTTTTGGTAATTGATTATTTGTTTATATTTTCCTTAAACGATCGCAAATTTACACATAAATTCGGTTTACGCTTTCATTTTATCTATTAAAAAATTAAAACATTTACAATATATTAGTTGCAATTGTAATAGTATCAGACGAGTAGACAGACTACCAATTCTAGGGTTACAGCAGAAATAAACATCCAAGCTATACCAATTATCTGTTTTTGAGAACCATCCTTAAAAAGAAATAACCAATTATTCCCGAGAACAAAGAACCTACTATAACTCCTAACTTAGCCTGATTAAGCAGTTCACTTCCCAACGGATAAGATAGCCCAGCTAAAAATAATGCAACTGTAAAGCCAATTCCTCCCAACATGGATAACCCAAACAAATTTTTCCAAGTCATACCTGTTGACAAGCGGGAAACTTTCAACTTCACCGCTAACCAGGTAAAACTAAAAATGCCGGTCACTTTCCCAACCAGCAAACCAAACAAAACTCCGAATGTAACACCTGAAAATATATTTTGTTCTGAAAAATTGAAAACTACTCCGGCGTTCGCAAAAGCAAAAAGTGGCATAATAAGATAATTAACCGCACCTTCAAGATTATCTTCAAAGTCCTGTAAAGGACTAATCACGTGATCAGCTGCCGTCTCAATCCGCGACAGATATTTTACCTGCTTATTAGTAAGCACAATACTTTCAGTTCTTTTTTCAAGAACTGTTTTGCGCAATACATCTAAATCATGTTGAATACCTTCAGTGAATTTACTTACATTTAAGTGAGGACGTGCTGGAACTGTAAACGCTACTAAAACACCGGCTATTGTTGGATGTATACCTGCTTGCAGAAATAAATACCAAATTCCGATCCCAATAATGGCATAAAACAACTTGCTATTCACCCGAAAATAATTCCCCAACAATAAAACTCCGAATAACACCGCCGATACCAGCAGATAAAGTAACGAAGCTGTTGTGAAACTACTGTAAAAAACAGCAATTACGATTATACCACCAATATCATCTACAATTGCTAAAGCCAGCAGGAATATTTTCAGACTTAACGGAACTCTTTTGCCCAAAAGACTCAGAACCCCAATAGAGAAAGCAATGTCAGTAGCCATTGGAATGGCTATTCCCCTAAGCTCGATGGGCGAGAAACCATAGAATTTACTCACCAAAAAGAAGACTAACACAGGGAAAATCATACCGCCGCAGGCAGCAATAATGGGCAATACAGCCTGTTTAAACGAAGATAGCTCCCCGACAAGCATTTCACGCTTTATCTCCAGACCAACCAAAAAGAAGAATACTGCCATAAGAGCATCATTCACCATTTGGAGTGTGGTTAATGAATGCCCCTGATGGCTAAATAAATTGAAATCGTCATCACCCAGGAAAAATCTGACTTTCCAGAGAGACTCATACCATTCGTGCAAAGGTGAATTGGCAATAATTATAGTTATCAACGCGACAAGAAGTAATAAAACTCCGGGATTTACCCGCGCCTCCAGTTTTTCAAGAAAGCTATAGAGCTTCACGAATCTCTGATTTCTATAATTTAACTCCATAATCTCCTATACATTTTGAACAACATAACCAGAGTAATCGAAACCTAATCCAACTTAAGCACTTCCAAAAAGGCTTTTTGCGGAACTTCCACATTACCAATTTGCTTCATGCGTTTTTTACCTTTTTTCTGTTTCTCCAGCAACTTACGTTTACGGCTGATATCACCACCATAACATTTAGCAGTTACATCCTTACGAACAGCTTTAATAGTTTCGCGCGAAATAATTTTAGCACCAATAGCAGCTTGCACAGCAATGTCAAACTGTTGACGCGGGATTAACTCTTTCAGCTTCTCGCACATGCGTTTACCAAGCGTAACAGCATTATCCACATGAATCAGACACGAAAGCGCATCCACAGGCTCGCCATTCAGCAAAATATCCAAACGAATCAACTTCGACGGACGGAAACCATTCATATGATAATCGAATGAAGCATATCCTTTCGAAATACTTTTCAATCGGTCATAGAAGTCAAATACAATTTCGCCCAATGGCAAATCGTAAATCAACTCCATGCGGTTACCCGAAATATAATTTTGTTTTACCAACTCACCACGCTTGCCAAGGCAAAGCGTCATAATCTGACCAATATAATCGGTACGGGTAATAATAGAGGCACGAATATAAGGCTCTTCAATGCGATCAATAGCCATAATATCAGGCAAACCAGATGGGTTATGAACCTCAATCAAGTCACCTTTATTGGTATATACTTTATAGGAAACATTCGGTACAGTTGTAATCACATTCATATCGAATTCGCGGTCCAAACGCTCCTGAATAATTTCCATGTGCAACATTCCAAGGAATCCACAACGAAAACCAAACCCTAACGCCACTGACGACTCAGCTTCAAAAGTAAGTGACGCATCATTTAATTGCAGTTTTTCAATCGACGAGCGCAAATCCTCAAAATCTTCCGTTTCAATTGGATAAACTCCGGCAAAAACCATTGGTTTCACTTCCTGAAAACCTTCGATAGAAGTCTGACAAGGACGTTTTACATGGGTGATGGTATCTCCCACTTTTACTTCTTTCGAAGTCTTGATTCCCGAAATAATATAGCCCACATTCCCGGCACTCAGGCTTTTGGTCGGCGACATATCCAGTTTCAGAATACCAATTTCCTCGGCATTATATTCTTTTTCGGTGTTTACAAATTTTACTAAGTCACCTTTATTAATCGTACCGTTTTCAATTTTAAAATAGGCAATAATACCACGGAACGAATTGAAAACAGAGTCGAAAATAAGACATTGCAAAGGTGCATCAGGATCACCTTTTGGTGCAGGAACACGAGTTACAATAGCTTCCAGAATATCCATCACACCCATACCGGTTTTACCACTGGCACGGATAATATCTTCTGGCTTACAACCCAACAGCTCTACAATTTGATCTTCCACTTCCTCCGGCATGGCATTATCCATATCCATTTTATTCATAATGGGGATAATTTCCAGGTCGTGCTCAATGGCCATATACAAGTTCGAAATGGTTTGAGCCTGAATACCCTGAGTAGCATCAACAATCAACAGAGCTCCCTCGCAAGCAGCAATGGAGCGCGACACTTCGTACGAAAAGTCAACGTGTCCCGGAGTATCAATCAAATTAAAAACATATTCTTCACCATTGAGCTTATAACTCATCTGAATAGCATGACTTTTAATAGTAATCCCACGCTCACGCTCAAGATCCATGTTGTCGAGAACTTGTGCTTGCATTTCCTTACCGGCTACAGTATTGGTGTATTCCAGAAGTCGGTCGGCTAAAGTACTTTTGCCGTGGTCAATGTGGGCTATAATGCAGAAATTGCGGATATTATTCATTCGTAATTTACTTGAATTTTGAGTTTGGTTTGCAAAAATACACAAAAAAGACGAATTAGAAAGAGTTCGACTGATTCAACGTACTTTTCAACAAAAACAACGCAACACTTTCAATTTTGTTGTCATGAATAAAATAGCATCTAAATCTGGTTTAGAACAATTAGCCTCAACACACCTACAATCCGCCAATATTTCCACATTATAAAACAATATTTCTACTATCACTGAGAAATCTAGCTGTAATTTTGTGACGGAATAATCATTCCCATCTCATTACCTTAAAAAATCTCTAATTACAAATAAAATGAAAAAAAAACTATTTCTACTCATCTCAATTTTACTTCTCTCAGCTCAAACATGGGCACAGTCAGTAACCATTAACGAAACCGGCGGTTGGCTGGAATCCGCTTTTGTAAAATGGGCTCCCGTCACAGATGCCACAAGCTACAATGTATATTATAGTGGCAATGGTATTACCGACAGAAAAATCGACACTCAACTTATTCGTAGCTATGGAACTTACTTCCGTGCGGATGTTTTAGGACTTGCTGCCGGAACTTACACTATTAAGGTAGCGCCGGTTATTTCTGGCGCCGAAGTTACTGCAACAACTTCAGGAAATATCACTGTAGTAGCTCAGGACCGTACAGGTTTTGCTTTTGAGAGCGGACGTGTTCCAGGTGGCTATAATGCAGACGGCACGACAAAAACCGGAGCCATTATACTTTATATTACTGAAAACACAAAAAACACTGTTTCATTAAATGTAACCGGTGCAACTACAAATCCTTGTGTTGGTTTACAAACTATTTTAGATGGTTTTAAGAAAGGAAAAGATAGTCGTCCTTTAATTATTCGTTTAATTGGAAACATTAGCGACTATAGCTACATGGCCGATGGTGATATTTGTATTGAAAACAATAATAATGCATCAGGCTACATTACAATGGAAGGTGTAGGTAACGATGCCGTTGCTAATGGATGGGGTATCCGCCTGAAAGGTGCAACAAATATTGAAATTCGAAATATCGGAGCTATGAACTGTAACAGTACAGCTGGCGATGACTTTGGACTACAACAAGACAATGACCACGTTTGGGTACATAACTGCGATATGTTTTATGGCGATGCGGGTAGCGATGCCGATCAGATAAAAGGCGATGGATCATTAGATAATAAAGGCTCAACCTACATTACATTTTCCTACAATCACTTTTGGGACAATGGAAAATGCAGCTTATTAGGATTGAGCGAAGGCACTACTACCGGTTTGTATATAACTTATCATCATAACTGGTTCGACCATTCCGATTCACGCCATCCACGTGTTCGCTACTATTCAGCACACGTTTACAATAATTATTATGATGGCAACTCCAAATATGGCGTAGGCTCAACATTAGGCTCATCAGTCTTTGTTGAAGGAAACTACTTTCGCAATTGCAAACACCCTATGATGACCTCATTACAAGGGACAGATGTTTGGAATACAACTACTCAGATTAATGACCCAAACAATATGGGAACCTTTTCTGGCGAAGATGGGGGTACAATTAAAGCATTCAATAATACTTTTGATAAATCAATAGGTACCAACAACATGCGTTTCGTTCCTTATGCAAGTGATAGCACAGCGTTTAATATCGCAGGCAAAATAAGTGCTCTAACTGATTTTGATGCATATGTAGCAAAAACGAGAGGAGAACAAGTTCCCGCAACTGTAACATCTTATGCCGGAAAAAACATATACAACAACTTCGACACAGATGCTGCTTTATACATAAAAAACTTAGTAATCGATGCTCCGGAAGTAGCAAAGACTAAGTCCATACAATATGCTGGCCGTGTTGAAGGTGGCGATTTGAAATTTACATTTGACAATACAGTAGACGATATTGCCTATTTAGTAAACCCGGTTATTAAAGCCGGTGTTACCAACTATAAAACTTCGATGGTTTTTGTACAAGGCGAGGGTAGTCAAACACTCACATCGCCTACCAATAACAATCAAACTGTGACAAGTGGCACATCTATCAGTTCAATTGTTTACACATGGGGAGGTACCGCTACCGATGCTACTGTAACTGGTTTGCCTGCATCAGGAATTAGCTTCGTAAAGGATGCTACCGCCCAAACAATTACTATTTCGGGCACACCAACAGCTACGGTATCATACTCAGTTGCGACTTCGGGTTCAGCCGGTACTCCTGCTACCGGAGCAGGAACTATCACCGTTACGCTTCCAAGTAGCCAGACACTAACTTCGCCCAACAATAGCAGTCAAACTGTTACCAGTGGTGCAGCCATTAGCACTATTACATTTACCTGGGGTGGCGATGCTACCGACGCTACAGTGACTGGATTGCCAGCATCAGGACTTAGCTTTGCAAAAGATGCAACAGCAAAAACAATCACAATCACAGGCACTCCAACTGCCAATGTATCATATACAGTTACAACTTCTGGAACTGTAGGAACAGCAGTAGCTGGCTCTGGAACTATTACAGTAAATACTCCAAATACCGGAAATATGATTCAGAACTTTACTGCTTCAGGAATAACCAGTACTTTCTACACAATAACAGGAAATCTTTCCACCAGCTATGGAAGCGCTACTTATTCCGGCCTGTCATTAACTCAATGTTTAAAAATGGAGTCAAGCACCAATATTGCATTTACAACAACATCTACCGGAACATTGACATTAATATTTGGTAGCACTTACACCGGAAGTGTCAAAATTGATGGAACTGTTTATACACCTGTATCCGGAACAATTACTTTATCTTTGAATGCTGGCTCACACACTATTTTAAAAGGGAGTGGCTCGAATTACCTGTTCTATATGAGCGTAGTTTATTCAACAGCGTTACAAAACACCGAAACAATTAGACTTACTATTTATCCTAATCCGGTAAAAAACAGTTTATCAATAGCAACCGATGAAACAATAAACAACACGGAATTTTATAGTCTAACCGGATTATTATTGAAACGCACCGAAAGCAATATCAAAACCATTGATTTAAGCAACCTAAAAACAGGAAGCTATATAGTAAAAATTAGTACAGATCAGGGAACTGTCAATCGCAAAATAATTAAAGAATAACAGCAAGCTTTCAAGCAATACAAGTCCTAAAAATCATTATTGGTTTTTAGGACTTGTTGTTTTTACAAACGTTCTATTCATACATAAGATTAAATGATGTACTTTTGTAACACTTTACGAAAAGCACTGCATGAAATCAACATTTTACACTATCATAGTTTTCCTTATCACATTCTTTTTTGTGGCTTGCGACGACATGAAAGATATCCCCACTCCGGTAAATCTACCCACTACTCCCGGCGAAACCGGCAAAATGTATGTATTATCGGAAGGTCTTTTCAATATGAACAATAGTACTCTTGGACTATTAAACTTTGAAAACAGCACATTAAACACCAATTTCTTTTTATATCAAAATAACCGTGGATTAGGCGATACCGGCAACGACATGAAATCGTACGGGGGTAAACTTTGGATAGTTGTAAACGTTTCGTCGCAAGTGGAAGTCGTTGATTTTAAATCCGGGGTTTCTATTAAACGTATTCCATTTTTCAGTGCCAGCAACGTAGCCAGACAACCTCGTTATATAGCTTTTTCAGGTAGCAAGGCTTATGTATGTTCATTTGATGGAACAGTAGCCAGAATCGACACAACTTCGCTGAATATAGAGGCCGTAACAACCGTGGGACGCAACCCTGATGGAATTGCAGTTGCCAACGGAAAATTGTATGTATCCAATTCGGGTGGTCTGGATGCTCCAAACTACAGTAAAACAGTTTCGGTTATAGATTTAAACTCATTTTCCGAAACACAGAAAATTGAAGTTGGCCTGAATCCATACAAAATACAAACCGACAACGAAGGAGATGTGTATGTTATTTCGCGTGGAGATAACAGCAGCCTTAAAGCCAAGCTGGTGCGAATCGATAGCCAAACCGACAAAGTAGTGCAAACTTTCGATAACCTTCCGGCTGTAAATTTCACCATTCGCAACGACACTGCCTACCTGTACAACTATGATTACACGAGCAACAATTATTCAATAAAATCATTTAATTGCAAAACAGAACAAATCATTACGGAGAATTTTATCTCTGACGGAAGCACCATAGAACATCCCTTTGGCATTTATGCTCATCCAGCAAACGGAAATATCTATCTAACAGATGCCAAAAACTACACAACCAAGGGCGATTTATTGTGTTTTAATCGTATCGGTAAGCTATTATATAAAGTAGAAAGCGTAGGTTTGAACCCAAATACAATAATTGCGTTACCTTAAAAACAAGATTATTGAAAGGAATAGATTTCTCTCCAAAAAAAATTACAACTAATATATCAATCAATATCAATATATTAACAGCCGAAAAACAGCGACAAATCTGACTCCGGCCGACTTTTTTCTGATTTTTTCATTATTGCCCCTTGCAGAATCAAAAAAACGCCGTATATTTGCACCCGCTAAGCCGAAAGGTACCATAGCTCAGTTGGTAGAGCAAAGGACTGAAAATCCTTGTGTCCCCGGTT
>Ga0302215_10003012_pt1 | contig 11442 bp, 7 predicted proteins | sample II_Fen_N3_1_FD_194580 | JGI IMG/M metagenome (GOLD analysis project Ga0302215, IMG submission 194580) | Peat permafrost microbial communities from Stordalen Mire near Abisko, Sweden - II_Fen_N3_1 | ecosystem: Environmental > Terrestrial > Soil > Wetlands > Permafrost | place: Sweden: Abisko... | reverse complement strand
GATAACTTTAAAGAACATCAACAAGACTTACGATATGGGGCAAGCATCGTTGCACGTGTTGAAAGGAATTGATTTGCAAATCGAAAAAGGTGAATATGTTTCCATTATGGGAGCTTCGGGTTCGGGAAAATCCACATTACTGAATATTCTTGGAATTTTGGATAGCTACGATACGGGTGAATATTACCTGAACGATAAACTTATTCGCGATTTATCCGAAAAACAGGCTGCCGTTTATCGTAACGAGATGATTGGTTTTGTGTTTCAGTCGTTTAACCTGATAAATTTTAAAAATGCACTCGAAAACGTGGCGTTGCCATTGTATTACAAAAATATAAGCCGGAAAAAACGCAATATCATTGCCATGGAATATTTGGATCAAATGGGATTGAAAGACTGGGCGCTTCACATGCCAAACGAAATGTCGGGTGGACAAAAGCAACGCGTGGCTATTGCCCGGGCAATTATTTCCAAGCCACAGATTCTGCTTGCCGATGAACCAACGGGTGCGCTGGATAGTGTTACCACGGTGGAAATGATGAAAGTATTGAGTGACTTGAATGCAAATGGCTTAACCACCATAATTGTGACGCACGAAAAATCGGTTGCCGACGAAACGCGATCTATCATTCATTTGAAGGATGGATTGATTGAAAATATTGAAAGAAGGTAAGGGAATTTCAAAGAATTAATTTAGCTTAATCAAGAAAGTTTGTTATCTGGTTATTATTCAGGAATTTGCGATACAGTCTGGATTTTCAAATTGTATCTCAGATATTAGTAAATTGCATTGAATATTGTTTCAAAAATAAAACAAATTATATATCAATAATTCAGTAAAGAAGAATAAGATGTTAAACATATTACAGGAAATATTAACAGGTTTAAGACATAATATGTTACGTACGGTTCTGACAGGACTTTCTGTTTCGTGGGGCATATTTATTCTTATCGTTTTGCTTGGTGCCGGTAATGGATTAAGTAATGGCGTAACTTCCAACTTTAGCCAGCGTGCCACCAACACCGTGCAAATGTGGTCGGGAACTTCATCGTTACCGTACCAGGGTTTGAAAAGCGGGCGTTCGCTCGATTTTTCCGAAAAACAGGTGAATACCGTTGATCAAACTGTCGTTCAGTCGTCCAATCAAACGGGTATTATTGAAAAACAATCTACGATAACGTATAACAACGATTTTGGCTCGTACAGCGTGAAAGGTGTAAATCCCAATTACGTGAATATTTTCAATTTGAAATTTGATAAAGATGGTGGGCGATTTATCAATGAACTGGATTTAAACGCAAACAGCAAAGTCATTGTACTTGATAAAAAAATTGCCGATGTTTTATTTAAAGGAACTACCCCGCTGGGGAAATATGTTCAGGTGGGTGCTGTTATGTTTAATGTTATCGGTGTAAATTCGAAAAAAGAACGTTGGGGCGATGGAAGTGCTTATATTCCGTTTACGACGGCACAACTTATTTACAATCCCGACCAGAAGTTCAGAAGCATTGCCATGACTGTAAACGGATTGAAAACAAAAGAGGAAAATGATGAATTTAATGATAATCTGAAAGGAACGATGTCAAAGAGTCTTCGCTTTGATCCGAAAGATACACAAGCACTCTGGTTGTGGAATTCGCAGCGTGATTATATTGAAACCATGAAGATTTTTGCCGGGATTACACTTTTTGTTTCCATTATCGGAATCTTCACCTTGATTGCCGGAATTGTGGGAGTCAGTAATATCATGTTAGTTTCGGTTAAAGAACGTACCCGCGAAATTGGAATTCGTAAAGCCATTGGTGCTCCGCCTGCATCCATATTGCGTTCCATAATTATAGAATCGATTTTAATAACCACCATTTTCGGATATATCGGAATGGTTCTGGGAGTGGGTTTGACTGAAATTGTAAATTACATTATGGTTCAATCGGCAGCACAGAATCCTTCGGATACAGGAATGTCAGTTTTCAAAGACCCTACTGTTCAGCTTTCGTACGTGTTCATTGCAACCGGAATTCTGGTTATTGCCGGAGTTATTGCCGGCTACATGCCGGCAAGACGTGCGGTTCGGATTAGACCGATTGAAGCTATGCGGGAAGAATAGTACCCCTAACCCCTAAAGGGGAATAAAATCAGGTATTTAAGAATTGTAAATAATTGAAAAATGAAAAAAACAGAGAGTACATATAATTCTGAAGAAAGTTCTAAAACAAAAGCCCCCTTTAGGGGGTTGGGGGCCATTTTTGACCTTGATCGTTGGCAGGAAATATGGATTACCATTACGCATAACAAATCGCGTAGTATACTCACGGCATTCGGAGTTTTCTGGGGAATGTTTATGTTGGTGGCTATGGTGGGTGCAGGTGTTGCATTGCAACGTGGAATGAGTTCGCAAATTGAAGGATTTGCCACCAATTCATGCTTTGTGTGGACCGAACAAACTGATTTGCCATTCAAAGGTTTTAAAAAAGGAAGAAGCTGGAATCTTGAAAATGCAGACATACCTGTTCTGATAAATAAAATTCCGGAAATACAATATCTTGCACCTGTGCTTTTTGGTGGCGGCGGAACGAATAATGTGACGCGGAACGATAAAGTAGGTTCTTTCAGTGTGAAAGGCAATTATCCGGCTTATAATAAAATTGACGCCAGCAAAATGATAAAAGGCCGCTACATTAACGATATTGATATTGCTGAAAAAAGGAAAGTTTGTGTGATTGGAGAGCGGGTTCTTGAGGTCCTTTTTCCTAAGAATGAAGATCCGATTGGCAAAAATATTCAGGTGAGCGGAATTTACTTTCAGGTAATCGGGGTTGCCCAACACACGTCAGATATTAATATCGGAGGACGGAGCGAAGAAACGGTAATTCTTCCTTTCAGTACCATGCAGCAAGCATTCAATCAGGGGAATAAAGTGCATTTTATGGCTGTTACAGCCCAACCGGGAATTAAAGTGAAAGTGGTTGAAGACAAGATTCATGAAGTTTTGAAAACAATCCATACTATTTCGCCCGACGATAAAAAAGCTGTTGGTGGCATGAATATCGAAGATCAGTTCACTATGTTTCTCTATCTGGGAATTGGAATTGCCAGTTTAATCTGGGTTGTGGGACTGGGAACTTTATTGGCCGGAGGAATCGGTGTAAGTAATATCATGTTGGTTACGGTGAAAGAACGAACCAAAGAAATTGGAATCCGCAGAGCATTGGGAGCAACGCCACGAAATATCATCACCCAAATTATGAGCGAAAGTATTATTCTCACTTTGATTGCCGGTGTGACCGGGTTGATGTTTGGTGTCGGATTACTTTCCCTTGTAGGAATGGCTTTAAGTCAGGGTGATCAGTTTTTTAAAGATCCTCAAATAGGATTTGGAGTTGCCATTGCAGCATTGTTCATTTTGTTGATTATTGGAACACTGGCAGGTTTCATTCCTGCAAACAGAGCCATGAATATCAAACCGATTGAAGCTATACGCGAAGAATAAATTAAGTTGACAATATTAGAATAAAATACATTCAAATAAATATAAAATCATTTAATAATCTGTTACTCATTTACTGAAAAAGTAACTCGTAACTCATAACGAATTCACATTATGAAGAAATTTTTTAAATTTTTCTTGCTGGCTTTATTAGCTGCAGCCGTTTTAGGGACATTTTGGTTTTTATGGAAAAAATCACGTCCTGTAGTAAAGAAATATGAAATTGAAGTTGTAAAACAAGGTGATATTCAAAAGCGCACCGTGGCAACCGGAAAAGTAGACCCACGAAACGAAATTTTGATTAAACCGCAGATGTCGGGTATTATTGCTGAACTCTACAAAGAAGCAGGCGACAAAGTACAAGCCGGTGATATTATTGCCAAAATTAAGGTGATACCGGATATGGTAAGTCTGAACGGCGCCCAGTCGCGGGTGGAACGGGCGCAAATTGCCTTTGATCAATCTCAAAAGAATTTCAACAGAGATACTAAATTATTTGCTGATAAAGTTATTTCAAAAGAAGAATTTGAAAAAACGCAATTACAATTCAGCAATGACAAAGAAGAACTCCGGTCAGCAAAAGATAACCTGAGCCTTACCCGAGATGGAATAACTGCTAATAGTGCCGCTTACAGCAACACCTTAGTTCGCTCAACCATTACAGGAACAATCCTGGATGTGCCGGTAAAAGTAGGAAACTCAGTGATTCAATCTAATAATTTCAATGATGGGACAACCATTGCCACTGTTGCCAATATGAATGACATGTTATTTGTGGGCAAACTGGACGAAACAGAAGTTGGAAAAATTAATGTGGGTATGCCAATGGACATAACTATCGGAGCTTTACAGGATCAAAAACTGACAGCAACGCTGGAATATGTTTCTCCAAAAGGAAAAGAAGAAAACGGCGCGATCATGTTTGAAATGAAAGCTGCTGTAAAAGTTCCGAAGAATATATTTATCCGTGCAGGTTACAGCGCCAATGCCGAAATTATCCTTTCCAAATCTGACAATGTCATCACCATTCCTGAAAGTTGCATTGAATTTGGTGGCGACACTGCTTATGTTTATGTTCTGAAAACCAAGGAACCACAAGTGTTTACTAAAAAGCAAGTCAAAATCGGTTTGTCAGATGGTATAAAAATAGAGGTGAAAAGCGGTTTGAAAGCTAAAGATCAGATTCGTGGTGCCGAGATTGTTGAGAAAAAACCTGAAGTAAAGAAAGAAGATAAGAAATAAAAGTACCAAAATGAGAGCAAAAATATTTATGATACTGGGTGCTTTGCTGGCTACTTTGCTGGCTACAGCACAACAATCCTGGACATTGCAGCAATGCGTGGATACAGCTTGGGCCAACAACCGGAATGTGAAGCAACAGGCTTTAACAAGAAAAATGCGCGAGATTAGTTATCAGCAAGCGCGTCAGAATTTATTGCCAAATCTGAATGCATCTGCCAATCAGTCATGGACTTTCGGCCGGTCACAGATTCAAGATGGAACCTATCAAAACATTAACTCAACCAATTCAACTTTCAATATTTCGAGTGGTTTGATTTTGTTCGATGGTTTGAAAATGAAATATAATATAGATGCTAAAAAAGCCGATTTAATGGCTTCGGATGCAGATCTTGAAAAGATGAAACAGGACCTGGCAACTTATGTTGCAGCTGGTTTCTTGCAAATTCTTCAGAATAAAGAATTATTGCAAATTGCTATAGATCAGCTTGAATTGACTAAAACAAAGATTGAACAACGAAAAAGTCTGGTAGAAGCCGGAAAATTGGCCGAAGGAGAATTGCTGGATTTAATTTCTCAACAATCGAAAGAAGAAATGAATCGGTTGAAAGCAGAAAATACCTATAAACTTTCGTTGCTGGATTTGGCACAAATGCTTGAACTTGATCATTTCGAGGACATTGTACTGGTGGTTCCAGAAAGTTTATCTGATTTGGAATTACAGGTTTTATCTCCTAATGCAGTTTTTCAAAGTGCCTTAACCCACCGACCTGAAATAACAGGAGCCGCATTCAAACTGAAAAGCAGTGAAATTAATGTTCTTTCAGCTAAATCAGCTTATTTTCCTATATTAGATTTTGGTGCTAATGTAGGTGGCGGATATTATAATTCAGTCGGAATTCCGATAAGCACAAGTTTAGGTTTTAATCTGAGAATTCCAATATTTAATAAATTTGAAACAAAAAATCAGGTTAGAACAGCTCAGATTGGAGTTGAAAGTAGCAAATTAAATATGGAAAATGCGAAACTGGAGTTGAAAAAGACCATTCAGCAGGCGTATTACAATGCAACTTCAGCTAAAAGTCGTTGGGAAGCAGCTCAAAAATCCGAAATTGCCAGTCGCGAAGCATATCGGTTTACAAATCAGAAATATGAAGCGGGAAGAGCTACCGTTTATGAATTATACCAGTCAAAATCAAATTTAACTCAGGTTTTATCGGAGGGAGTACAAGCAAAGTACGAGTATATTTTTCGAGTGAAGTTGCTGGAATATTTGAAATAATTTGAACAAAGAGCATAGAGTAGGGTCGAAGATAGGAAATCAGCAGTGTTTTCTTGTTTTTCAGGTCTTTTCTCCCTTTTCATTGCTGAAAAAATTAAAATTCACAAACCATGAATGCAGATAATATTAAATCGCAAATGCGAAAAGGCTACCTGGAATATTGCATTCTGCTTATTCTAAGGAAGAAACCGGCTTATACTTCGGATATTATTGCCGAACTGAAAGAAGCTAAATTAATTGTGGTGGAAGGGACTTTATATCCTTTGCTTACCAGGCTCAAAAACGGTGAACTGCTCGATTATCGTTGGGAAGAATCAACTCAGGGACCGCCCCGTAAATATTATGAAATGACTTCGCAAGGATCAGCTTTCCTGGATGAACTGGAAAGTGCCTGGGATGAAATTAATAATGTGGTGAAAAAAATTAAATCTTCTCCGAATCACTCAGAAGGAGCAGCTTAGAAACCAAATCAAAGATTTTAAATTTATAAACTAACTCTTATTTCAATTAAGGGGCTAAATAATAATTTTATGAAAAAGACATTAACCGTTAATTTGAATAACATCGTTTTTCATATCGATGACGATGCTTATGAAATGCTTCAGACTTATCTTTCCGAGATTTCAGAACATTTTAAATCTGATGACGAAAGGAAAGAAATAATGAACGATATTGAAGCTCGTATTGCTGAGCTTTTTACAGAAAAACTACAGAAAAATAAAAATGTGGTCAATCTGTCTGATGTGCAGGAAGTCATCGAAATAATGGGAAAACCAAGCCAGTATACCGGTGAAGATGAAGAACCGGAAGCACCAAAATCGGATAAAAAACAACAAAAATCACGTCGTTTTTACCGCGATCCAGAAAATGCTGTTCTTGGTGGTATTGCCGGTGGTTTGGCAGCATATTTTGGTTGGGATGTAACATTGATCCGCATTTTGCTTGTCGTGTTGGTTTTTCTTGGTGTCGGATTTATTATTCCCGTTTATATTGTGGTTTGGTTTGTAGCACCTCAGGCTGTTACAGCCTCGCAACGGCTTGAAATGCAGGGCGAAGACGTGACCGTCGACAGCATTAAAGCAGAAATGAATAATGTAAAAAATTACATGGAAAGTGATAAATTCAAACAATCTGCAACTTCAATTGGTGAAAGGATTCTGGATATTTTGCGTGTGTTCTTTAAAGTGGTTTTTGGATTTGTAGGTGCTGTTTTGGGCGTGGTGGGAATTGTTCTGGTCGGCGCACTTATCTTTTTGTTGTTCTTCCTGATTTTTGAACCAACTGTAATTAATGGATTTGCGCCGGATGTTTTCACTAACTGGGGCTTATTGTCGCCGGAGAAAATGGTTATGCTTATCATTTCGTTGATTTTAGTAGTTGGTTGTCCGATATTCATGATTGTTTACTGGGCCATAAAGATTATTTCAGGTAACCGAAATCAGAATTCATTCCGCACTTCTTCGTTGGTTGTTTTGATTTTGTGGCTTGCCGGATTGTTTATGTTTTACAGTTTTGGAGCCAATACTTTAATTCATATGCATAATCACAATGGTCATCCATTTGCATTTACCTGGAGTGATAATAAAGCTTCTTTTGTAGATGAAGTCCGGAATTGTGAACCTTTTCACGGAGTTGAAATTTCCGGTAATGTTGAGCTTACATTAAATCAGGATTCTGTACAACAGGTTACAGTTTCAAGTCCTGATGATTTCTTGTCTAAAATAAACACGAAAGTTGAAGACGGAATTTTGCATATTTATTCTGACGAAATATTGATGAACCGGACGATAAAAGTGAGAATCTCTGCCGATTCAATTCGTAGTCTGGTGGCAAAAGGCGCTTGTAAAATTACCACAGAATCTCCGTTGACTGTTAGTGATTTGTCAATTGAATTATTGGGTGCCAGCGAAGCAAATATGAATGTAAAAGTCAAAGGATTGTTAAATGTAGATGTAAAAGGAGCTTCAAAAACAGAACTTTCAGGCACTTGTCAAACATTTAAAGTCACTGGATTAGGTGCAAGTGAAATCAAAGCTGAGAATTTAATTGCCAAAAATGCTGAAGTCCTTGTAAGTGGAGCCAGCAATGTGGAACTGTATGCTTCCGAAAATTTAAATGCTGAAGCAAACGGTGCCAGTGAAATTGATTGTCATGGAAATCCGAAGATGGTAAAAAAATCAGATCATATCGGTTCAACAATTACTGTTGAATAAGATTACGAAATATATTTCTATAAAAAGGCTGAATCAAATTTAATTGATTCAGCCTTTTTATAAAGTGATTAATGGTTTTCTACATTCCGTCTTCAATGTTCCAAACGAAAGCACGTATGCCCATTTGTTCGGAAGTGCTGTTAAGCTCACGCAGATCACTAAGAATTGGTTTTACCTTTTCGTCGTCAACTACAGTAAGAATGGCTGTATTTAATGATGGCCATGCATGAGTTCCGAAGTGTGGCTCACCGGTTTTTGTTCCACGGCCTATAACCGATTCCCAACCGGTAAAGCCTCGAACATGGTTAAGCGTAAGAATAGTTTGAACCTGTTCGTAATACGCCTGATCGAATGATATAAATATTGATTTCATATTTTATTTCAAATTTTAATATTAATGATATCCAAACCGGTTATTCTCCTAATTGTTTTAATAAGGCTGCTTTCTTATTTTTACGGTGTTTGCGTTTCACGCCACCTGCTGCAAAAAGTGTATATATTACAGGAACAACAACCAGAGTCAACATAGTAGAAACTGTCAAACCTCCGATTACGGTAACAGCCATTGGTTTCCACATTTCAGCTCCTTGTCCGTGGCTCATTGCCAATGGCAACATACCCAAAATTGCTGTCAAACTGGTCATCAATACCGGACGTAAACGTGATTTACCACCTTTTACCACTGCACTGATAATACCCATGCCACGTTCACGATTCAGGTTGATATAATCCACCATCACAATACCGTTCTTCACTACAATACCTACAAGCATAATTACGCCAACGAAAGTCATTACATTAAAGGTTGTTCCTGAAAGCCAGAGAGCCAAAACAACCCCGGAAATTCCAAACGGAACTGAAAACATAATAATGAACGGATACGTTACAGATTCAAACTGAGATGCCATTACAACGAACACAAGCATAATAATGATAAGGAGCAAAGCACCCAGATCGCCAAATGATTCCTGTTGATCTTTGAACGAACCGGCAATAGTTGTTGTAATATCCGAAGGAATATCAATTTTCTTAAGTTCTACATTAATATCTTTTACAGCTTTATCAAGTGTTGTACCTGAAACAGTTGACGAAACTGTAATAATACGCTGACGGTTTTTACGCTCGATGGTAGGTGGAGTGTAACGTTCCACTACATTACCTAAATCCTTCAACCGTATTGCTTGTCCCTGAGGATTATAGATTATAATATTTTCAATCGATTCAATCGATTCTCGATATTTTGGAGCATAACCCACTACGATTGAGTATTCTTCACCATCTTCTCTAAAAAGTGAAGCAGTCATACCATTAATACGATTGCTCAGATAATTGGATGCTGTAGCAATATTTAGTCCATTCAAAGCCAATTTTTCGCGATCAAAATCAACCTGATATTCTGGTGTGTATTCTTCACGACTAACCGTTGTATTTACCAAACCTTTAACTTTAGCCAATCTTTTTAATATTTCTGCTGCAACTTTATCAGTTTGATTAAAATCATATCCATAAATTTCAACATCGAGAGTTGACTGCCCCCCCATCATGCTCATACTACTACCGGCTGTTACTGTAGATTTACGAATTTCAGGGATACGCTTAATATCATTACGAATACTATCTGTAATCGCAAAAGCAGAGCGTGTACGATCTTTCAGATTAACCAATCTTATTGTAAATGTTCCAACATTACTTTGATTTTTACTAAACAATGATCCGTAAACATTTTTACTACTAGCCTGTCCGACACTAAAGTTAATGATATCAATTTCAGGATATTTCTTTTTCCAATCGGTATTAAGTTTTTGACAAACATCTTTCGTAATTTCCATTCTAGTTCCCACTGGTAATTCAATTGTCGTAGAAATAAAACCACTATCTTGAGCCGGGAAGTATTCAGTTCCAACCCAACCTACCACCAACGGAATAATACTCAAAACAAAAAAGACCGATGCCAAAACAACAATTGATATTTTATGACGAACCGCCCAGTTTACCAACTGTGAATATTTCTCATCCAGTTTATCTAAAAAACGTTCAATCGGGGCATAAACTGCATTAAACCCTTTACTTCGGTTAGGATTAAGTCTTAGCAATTGTGACGCTAACATTGGAGTCAGAGTCAATGCACAAACCATTGATACGGTAATAATAATAGATACCATCCAACCAAGTTGAGCAAACATAACTCCAGCCATTCCCGAAACCATAGTCAATGGAAGGAATACAGCAATAATGGTGAGTGTAGAAGCAATAATTGATAAACCTACTTCGTTTGTTCCGTTTACGGCAGCTGTTTTAGGACGGCTTCCTCGTTCAATATGTGTTGTAATATTTTCCAACACCACAATGGCATCATCCACTACTAACCCTATAGCCAATGACAACGAACTCAATGAAATAATATTTAGAGTTCCTCCCGTCAGCCCCAGATAAATAAATGCTGCAATTAACGAAATTGGAATGGTCAGAATAATGATTACAGTTGCACGCCAACGACCTAGGAAAAACAACACCACCAACATTACGAAAAGAAGTGCATAAATCACTGTCTCAGCCAAACTGTCAATTGTTCGTATAATATTGTCTGATGTATCATTAACAATAGTAAGTTTCACATCTGCTGGAAGATTCTTCTGAATTTCAGTTAGCATCTTTTTTACATCTTTGGCAATCTGAACCGTATTCGCCCCCGATTGTTTTTGAACAACGATAGATGCACCCTGTACTCCATTAGTAAAGCTTTCCTGCATGCGTTCTTCATGCTTATCACTAATAACAGCCACATCGGACAATTTTACTGTTTTACCATTGAAATTTCCAACGACGATATTATTCAACTCCGATGGATCTTTAAATTCGCCCTCAACCCGAAGTGCATAAGTATCGCTACCAACATCCATTGAACCTGCCGGAGTATTCACATTTTCCATACGAATATACTGAGCCAGAGCTTCAACAGTCAGGTGGTAAGCTTCCATTTTAATGGGGTCAACATAAACCTGAATTTCACGTTGAGGAGCACCACTAATAGATACAGAACCTACACCATTTATACGCGCTAGTGGATTAGCAACTTTTGTATCCAAAATTTTGTATAGTGCTGGTAAACTTTGATTAGCTGTAGCCGAAAGCATGATTACAGGAATCATATCCGTACTCAATTTGAAAATAATCGGATTACCAGCTCCTGCCGGCATATACGATTTCACCAAATCCAATT
>Ga0302215_10003011_pt1 | contig 11442 bp, 12 predicted proteins | sample II_Fen_N3_1_FD_194580 | JGI IMG/M metagenome (GOLD analysis project Ga0302215, IMG submission 194580) | Peat permafrost microbial communities from Stordalen Mire near Abisko, Sweden - II_Fen_N3_1 | ecosystem: Environmental > Terrestrial > Soil > Wetlands > Permafrost | place: Sweden: Abisko... | reverse complement strand
GGATATGAATCTCCTGCTTACCGATTTTTACAGGGACGAGGAGAAATTACTCTTGGAACAAATGGCCCTGCAACAACACTTTGGGAATTTTTAATTTATGCAAAAGATTCACAATATCCATTATATCTCGAAGGAAATATTTACAGTAAAGATGAATTATTGCTTGAAGCAGCTCAATTACTTCCACATATACCTGAAACGGTGAAAAAATGGGTCGGTAAAGATGGATATGAGAAAATTTGGCAAATATGTATAGAACATGACATTAATCCTAAAATATTCGAATGAAAATACGTGCCCTAACACACTATGTTCATTGGCTGGCTGACGTGCATTCAGCGGTCTTTGTAGGCAAGCAAGGCAACAAAGTGAGAACAATAAAAACCTAAAAATAAATCAATTAACTTTAAAGGTTGTACCCGACACTCATTTAGGGAAAGGAATTATGAAGAAAAATATTTTTATAAGTTTAATTTCAATGTTATTACTGATTTCTTGTGGTAATAACCTAAATGGTGTATATAAAAATACAGATGACAAGTCTTTATTTAAGGAAATTGAGTTTGTAGGGAAGAATACTGTAATTATTCATAGTTGGATGGATTTGTCTTATGGTTATGTGAGAGATGGTGATGTTATTCGTTTATCAGGAGAAGCTTCTGGTGTTTTCTTTACAGTAGATGACAGAAAAACTTTAATTGGTGGTGGTATGTTTTTTTCGGGTGAAAAGTTTGTAAAACAATAACGAATATGCATTTGAGTAAAAACGAAATTTTAGAATTAATTCAACGAGCAGATAATTCTGGGGATACAAAAAAACTCATTTCCGATATTGAGAAATTAAAAGAAGAACGACAAGAGTTTTATTTGACATTCGATGAGTTAGAATGTATTTTAAGATGGAAACTTATTTCTCAATTTGGAAGACAAAAGAAAATTCGAGAAAAAAATACAGATAACAATGTAAGAATAATCACAAAGGCAGCTTTTGCTGTAAGTCATACAGAAAAAGATTTTGAAATTATTCTTAAATTGAAAATTCTAACAACATTAACAGGTGTTGAAATTCCAGTCGCTTCTGCAATCTTGACAATTTGTTATCCTGAATTATATTCCGTTATTGACTTTAGGAATTGGCGACAAGTTTATAAAACTGACAAAAAAAAGACTTATTATACAGCCAAAGAATATTTGAATTATTTGCACCAAATAAGAACTTATGCAAAGAAATATGGTGTAACACCACAGCAAATGGATATTGCTATCTGGCAGAAAGATATAGAGGAAAAAGGAAATTAATGCCCTGCTCCCGCGCGATTGTATAGCGTGGGAAGTATAAAAAAAATAAGATTGAACAAACTGGTTTGCCACACGATAAAATCGTGCGGCAGCGTGGGGATATATTAGGTTTCTAATTTAATAATAATATTATGAAAAAGACAGTATTAACTTTATTTCTAAGTGTAATTCTTTTAAGTTGTGGTCAAATAAAAAAACACAATATGCAAAAAGACGCAGAGGAATATGTAGCAATTGTGTTGAAGGCCGTTGATTCTAAAACCTTTAAAAAAGTGGATGTATTAAATCTTTATTTCGACCCAAATGTAAATATAAAAAAGAAGAGTATCTTTCAAAAATATCAGGGAGATGACTTTATCGAATTTACAGATATTCTTAAAGCAGAAATTAAGAAACAAACTGGAAAAGAAGCTCCTGATTTTGTGTTATTGGTACTTATAAAGGAAAATGTAAATTAACCGGTAGCTAATACTATATATTATTGCAATGAAAAAAGTTATTTTTTTAATTACGATTGGGATATTAATATTCCAAAAAAACATTGGTCAGAATCCAATCTACAAGTTTTCAGAAATAAAAGCTCATTTGTTTTATAATCTAAACAATGATTTCTCAGACAAAAAATTAGCTGGAACAATATCGGAAAATATAATAGACAATAAAGATTTTTCTTTGTGGAATACAATTATTGGAGAAGGTTCTGCTGAAGGTTCATCAAATCAAACTCTTTTAGTTTTTAATATTACTGGAGAGAAAGAAACTAACGAAAATAGAACACTGAAAATTGTATGTAAATTAGGTGGGAAGGTGATACTAAAACAAGAGACTGAATTTTCAAATTTCTCACAAAATCAAAACTATTGTTATGCAGTTTTAGTAAATGATACAGGTTGTGGAAAGCTTGTAATATATGCTGAGATATTCAATCCAGTAACAAAAAAGATAGAAGACAAGATAACAAAGACTATTAACTTTGATTGCGGAGAATAGAATAAGTGCTTTTCTGTTGGAAAATGCGGTTAATCAAGCGACTGAAATGTTATTTGCGGAACTATTTACATTTTATCGATTGACACTTAAACGACTGGACAACACGAAACTACGGCTGCTAACACACGCCTCGTATGTTTGCAAGATATTTCAAATCAGGGCAAGTATTGCATTTAGAAGGTATTACTAATACTAAAAGCCCCTCGTTCAACCGAACGAAGGGCTTTTGCATAGAATGGAAAGCAACTACTTGCTTATAATTCCTATATATTCTTTCAAAATGGCGAGCGAATAATCACCGGCATGCTGGTTCACAAAACCGATAGCCGAAACGTGTGCTTCTTCGTCGGCGGTATCCGAAATAACGCGAACAACAATCAATGGAACGCCATAATCATCGCATACCTGGGCAACGGCTGCACCTTCCATTTCGGCGCATAGCACCGAGGGCAGATTTCTTCCCAAAGCCTGTTTCATGGCCGAACTTGAAATAAACAAATCGCCGCTGGCAATATCGCCTATCAGCATTTTGGGATTGGAAATTTGTTGGTCTGCCAGTATCTTCCTGAATTCTTTGTTGTTTTTCAAAAAGTTATGCACGGCCTGTGCCATGGTATCCACATTCTGCAACGGAGTTTCGTACGAAGTTTTTCCGGTAAGCGGAATCTCAAAACGACGCATCAAAGGCCTTGCATCCATATCGTGTTGATAAAGTCGTTGACCGATAACCACATCACCCACATTTAATTCGGGCGAAATAGCCCCAGCCACTCCCGTGAAAACAATCCGGTCCACATTAAAATCCAGAATCAGGTTGGTCGCTGTTGTTGCTGCAGCCACCTTACCCCAACGGGAAAATACGGCAACAACTTCCTGCCCGAACAATTCTCCCCGGTAATAAATACGGCTTCCACGTTCAACGATTTCCTTATTGCTTATCGTCGAAATTATTTTGTCCATTTCTTCGGGCATGGCACCCATTATTCCTAATAACATAAGCTCCTGTTATTTACCCCTAACCCCTAAAGGGGAATTTAAATACTTTTGTCTTTAATTTCAGGGTTATTGTTTTTATAATATTATCTAAAATGTGACTCTTAAAGCCCCTTTAGGGGTTTGGGGTCATTTATTTTAATTATTCTCTGATATAAAGTAGGATGTGAATAATTAAAAAATACATACAACGGATGCGGCGTTAAGTTACTCAGCGATGTGGCTGATAGTTTTTTTAATCCGGTTTGCAAATGAAGTCCATAACCGTTTGATGCTGCAAAAGCATCGGCCTGATATTCAAATTTTCGGGACAGCACATTGGTTGCAATACCCAATACTAACGATATGGGCGAATAAAGAATACTAAAAGCCAGTGCATTCAGATGAAAACTGGCAACCGTGCCGCCAAGAGCCTGAGCCATAGCATCACTCTTCAGGATTAATCCGAAAACAAAAAAGAGCAATAATGTACTTGGCAACGATATGGCAAAATTAATCAGCGTATGTTTGTGTTTATAATGTCCAATTTCGTGAGCCAATACGGCAACTATTTCTTCCTTAGTCATTTTATCAATCAGCGTGTCGTACAACACAATGCGCTTTTTGCTGCCCAGTCCGCTAAAATAAGCATTTGCCTTCGTGGAGCGTTTTGAACCATCAATCACAAAGATATTATCCAGATTAAAACTGGTTTTCAGCGCAAATTTTTCAATTTCGTCACGCAATTCACCCGATTCGAGAGGCGTTTGTTTATTAAAGATAGGAACAATCAGTTCGGAATAAAACATGGTCATAAAAAGACTAAACACCGTTACAACCGCCCAGGCCAACAACCAGAAATAATCAGGTGTAAGCGTATAAATCCAGATAATCAGCGATAACAAACCACCTCCGATAACCACTCCCAACGCAAGTCCTTTTAATTTGTCCAGAACATATATTTTAGGTGTAACTTTATTGAAACCAAACTTCTGCTCGATAACAAACGTATCATATAAATCAAAAGGAATTGTAATCAGATCATTGGCAAAGAAAAGAATGCCAAAAAATAACAGTGGAATCAAAATGACATTCTGAGTATATCCCTGAATCACCTGATCGAACCAGGCAAATCCGCCAAAACACAGAATCAGAAACATAACCAGAAAACTAAAACTGCTTGTCAGCATGCCGAAACGGGAATTTGTTCTGAAATATTCCTGTTGTTTCTGATATTTATCCGCATCGTAAATATCGCTGAGAATTTCAGGGAGTTTTGTCGTGGAGTTCTTAATGTTTAGATAAGCTAAATACCTTTCCAGGCCAAAGTCAGCAACGAGAATAATCAGAATGCAATAAAATAAAACCTGTGCCATAGAAACAATATAAAAACTACATGTATAAAACAGTACAAATATAGCTCTTTTAGTAATTAATTTTGTATAATCCTTGAAAAATGCACAAAAATTGTATCTTTGTAAGTATATTAAATGTTCAATCTAACGCCCTGCTTTAATATTAGTTCGCGAATCAATCATCAAAAACCGGATTATTCTCAATGAAATATTTATTCAGAAATATTGCTTTTGCAGTCATTATTCTTTTTTCGACATCCTGCGGCGATAAATCGTCCAAAACGATTCGGATAGGCATTCTGAATGGCCCATCAGCAGGAAGTTTCATTCAAATGATTGACCATCCACCCGTTATCGGCGGTAAAAAAGTGGAGATTATCATGAAAAATGAACCTATGCAGATTCAGGCACTTATGATGCAGCATAAAATTGACTTTGCCATTCTCCCAACGGTTATGGCCGCCAATTTGTACAATAAAGGCTTGGATTACCGAATGGTTGCCTGTCCAATTTGGGGAACGCTGTATTTACTTACAAATACCAATCTAAGCAAACTTGATGATTTAACCGGAAAAACAATCTCTGTCTTCGGACAAAGTGCAACGCCGGATATTTTGCTTCGCCACGTACTCAGGCAGTACGGTGTAAAAAATGTAAATATTGATTATAGTTACACTTCAAATATGGAGATTGGGCAGGGTTTACTAAATAAAAAAGTCGGATTCGCAGTTATTTCCGAGCCTCTTGTCAGTGTTCTGCTTGCCAAAGATAAATCGATAAAGATTTTGCACAAACTGGATTGTGAAGAATATCTTGACAATGCTAATAAAGACATATTCGCACAAACTTCTTTTCTTGTAAGCGACAGATTTTCAAAGGATAATAACAAAATTGTATCTGAGGTCTGCGAAGCCTATTCGCAGTGCTGTAATTTCACGTCCGAACAGCCTGATAAAACCGCAATTCTGATGGTAAAGTATAAAATTTCACCGGATATTTCGGTTGCAAAACGTTCACTCCCGTTGTGCAACATCCGTTACGTTGGAGCATTTGCCATCGAGCGCGAAATAACCAACTATCTCAATATTTTTTATCAATTTAATTCAAAAAGTATTGGTGGAAAATTACCGGATAAGGATTTTATTTATCAGGCATATTGAATAAACGAGAATGAATAACAAAAAACTTATTCCAACAATTCTGGCAGTGGTGTTTATTGCTATGTTGTGGCAGTTTATCTCTATGCTGGTCGGATTTCCGGCTATTTTTCCTTCAGTAATTGACTTATTAAAACAAGTTGTTCTTTTGTTCGGGAGCAATAACTTTCTGATTACGCTTGGCAGCACGGTACTGAGAGGTGTTTTGGGTTTTATACTGGCTTTCGTAATGGCTTTTGGGTTATCTGCAATTTCGGCCTTTTCACCCTTTTGGAAATCATTTTTTCATCCAATCATCGTAGTTACACGGTCGATTCCTGTTATCTCGTTTGTTTTGCTGGCCATTTTATGGTTTTCGCCCACCGAATTACCGGTTTTTATTGCATTACTAACCATGTTTCCCATTCTTTATCAGAATATTCTGACCGGACTGGAACAAACTGATCGTAAATGGGTTGAAATGGCTAAGGTTTTTGGAAAATCATTCTACAGTCGGTTTATTCATATTTATCTTCCTGCTTCCAAAACCAATATTTACGATGGAATAAGTACGGCAATGGGATTTGGCTGGAGGGCAATTATCATTGGCGAAGCGCTTGCACAGCCGTTGCATGGAATTGGTTCGGCTATGAAGCAAGCACAGACATTTATCAACGTATCGGAGTTAATCGCGTGGACTGTCGTGGCCATTTTAATCAGTTATTTATTTGACAGTATCATTAAACAAATCCGAAGAATCCGTTTTCGAAAAACCAACAACAATCAGGATAAATACGGATATAAATTAAACAAACAAAACACTGAAATAAAACGGATTGAGATAACAGATCTGGATAAGAAGTTTAATGATTTAATTGTCTTTAATTCATTTCATTTATCATTAAATTCAGGCTCGGTAACCTGCATAAAAGGACCATCCGGAAAAGGAAAAACAACACTCTTGCGGCTTATTTCAAGGATTGAAAAAACTAAAGCCGGTTCTGTTGAATATGAAGCTAATTTAAGAATAGCTTATGCCTTTCAGGATATCCGGCTATTGCCATGGCTTACCGTTTCAGAAAATATTGCATTTGTCCGGTACAAAAAGAAAATAAGCAAACAGGAAATCAGTAATTTAATTGTATTCCTGTTAGAGAAACTGGAACTGACTGAACAAGCCAATAAGTTTCCTCACGAATTAAGTGGTGGTCAACAACAACGGGTTGGATTGGCACGGGCTCTGGCAGCAAACTCCGATATTTTGTTGCTTGATGAACCCCTGACAGGGCTTGATAATGAATTGAAAGGAAAGATTATACAATTTTTGGATGAATGGATTTCGACTTATCGACCTTTGGTAGTTTGGGCAACCCATGAAAACATTCAACTCTCGAAATCGGAAGTAAGTAATGTGAATTTATAAATACATACGTTGACCGAAAATCAGGCTTCCCACCCGAATCATGGTACTTCCCTCCTCTATGGCAATTTTATAATCATCACTCATTCCCATGGAAAGCTCTGAAAATGAATTATTTTTCGGAAAGAAATCTGATTTCACTGTATCAAACAACAATTTCAGTGTTTTAAATTCAGATCGTATCTGATCACGGTTTTCGGTATATGTGGCCATTCCCATTAAACCGCATATTTGAACATTTTTAAGGTCTTTCCATTCATTCCCTGACAATAACCGGATTAATTCTTCGGCGGAAAACCCGAATTTGGTTTCTTCCAGGGCAATATGGACTTGCAACAAACAATTGACCGTCTTTCCTGCTTTTGCGGCTTGTTTGTCAATTTCCTGAAGCAATTTATAAGAATCAACTCCGTGAATCAGCGAAACAAAATGAACAAGATACTTAATTTTATTAGATTGAAGATGACCAATGAAATGCCAGCTAATATCTTTTGGGAGCGACTCATATTTGCCACATAATTCCTGAACTTTACTCTCGCCAAAAACTCTTTCACCACATTCATAAGCTTTTAAAATTGATTCATTGGGATTAAATTTCGACACACAAACCAATTGCACATGCGCAGGAATGTGCTTTCGGATGGATATGATATTTTCAGAAATCGACATTTTTCAAATTATTCAGCAGCGTATTTGTAAATATCCATAATGGTGGTTTCCGTTATCGCAGCTACCGTATAATCAGCCATAGAGCCTTTCATACCTTCTTGCAGACCATCCCAGGCTTCCTTAATATTATTTGCCTGAACCATCATGGTTGTAGCAACTTTCTTTTCAATTCCTTTTTCTTCATCAAGCGTAATGAAAAAAACTTTACAACGATACCATTTGTCACCCGTTTCATTTTCAAACATTTCGTTTATACGAGCTTTACGAATGGTTGCAACGGAAAATTCGCCACTGATAAAAGGTTCCATTTCTTTGTTGATTCGTTCTTCAGCTTCGGCAAAAGTCATTGCATCAACCAGATATGATTCACCTACTTTTACTATCTTGCCTTCCTCGGCTGTTTTCTCATACTTTATTTTACATTCGAACCAGTTGTGCATACTTTTTAATTATTTTATAATGAGTGATTTATTTTAAAAATTCAGCTTTTGTTTTGTTACACAAAGATAAGAAAATCTTTCAAAAACCGAAGACAAAGTAAAAAAGAAACTCCCGGAAAGTCAAAAGAATTTGACATCCCGGGAGTTTTATTGAAATTGCTTATGAATCAGACTTTATGCTTTTGCACGTAATGGAATTCTCATTTTGTAGAACGAACGCCATACAAATACCAACGCAATTGCAAGGAATCCGGCACCGATAATACCGCTATAATCAAAACTATTGCTGGCAGTAGCATCCAATCGCATTTTCAATGCTATTTCGGTAGCCAATAATCCAAACAAAGTAGAGAATTTAATAATCGGATTCAATGATACTGAAGAAGTATCTTTAAATGGATCTCCTACAGTATCACCAATTACGGCAGCTTCGTGTAAAGGCGTACCTTTTTCTTTTAAATCCACTTCAATAACTTTCTTGGCATTATCCCATGATCCACCGGCATCAGCCATATAGATAGCCTGGAATAAACCAAAAGTAGCGATTGATATCAGGTAAGCCACAAAGAAATTACTGTCGAAGAATGCAAAACCAAGTGTAAAACAAATAAGTGCAATAAATATGTTCCACATACCTGTTTGCGCATATTGTGTACAAATCTTTACTACCTCTTTTGAATCCTCAATGTTGGCTTCTTTTTTATTTAAATCGAAGGTACTTTTGATAAACTCAACAGCGCGGTAAGCACCTGTAGTAACAGCTTGCATAGAAGCACCACTAAACCAAAACACAACAGCTCCACCACATATCAAACCAAGTAAGATTGGAGCCGATGTCAACGAAACGCTCAACAGTCCTTTGCTTTCCAACAAAAGAATGATAGAGAAAATCATGGTGGTTGCTCCTACTACGGCCGTTCCGATTAATACCGGTTTTGCAGTAGCTTTGAATGTATTACCGGCAGAGTCATTCGCTTCGAGGTAATGTTTACCCAATTCAAAATCAGGAGTAAAACCAAAATCTTTTTCTATTTCGGCTGTAATACCCGGAATCTGTTCAATCTGAGACAATTCAAAAATAGACTGAGCGTTATCTGTTACCGGTCCATAGCTATCAACAGCAATAGTTACAGGACCCATACAAAGGAATCCGAAGGCAACTAAACCAAAAGCAAAGATAGAAGCATGAGGTCCAAGAATTGAAGTCAAACCCAGTTGGCTAATAAAATATGCACCTGTCATTAAACCAACAATTAATAATCCAGTCCAGAATGCACCAAAGTTACCGGAAACAATTCCCGAAAGAATATTCAAAGAAGGTCCACCTTCGCGAGAAGCAGTAACAATTTCCTGAACATGATCAGATTTTGAACTCGTAAAGAGTTTTGTAAATTCAGGAATCAATACGGCAGCTAAAGTACCACAACTGATAATTCCGGCTAATTTCCACCATAAAGAACTATCTGCAATATTCCCGGTAACCTGACCTAAATCACCAACCAATAAATAACTCATAAAGAATGAAGTAGAAATACTTAAAATAGCAGCAATCCAGATTAAACGCATCAATGGTTCTTCAAAATCGAACATTTTAAGTCCCTTGTATTTGCGTTTTGAAATGGCGTGATTGATAAAATACGAAAGACCTGACATTAAATCCATCAAGAAACGCATTCCAAAAATCCAAACGATTAATTTGGCTTGAATTTCACTTATCATTTCTGGTTTTCCAGGGAATGCAAATGGAACTGCAAGTGTAATAAAGGTAATCAATGCAACTCCTGTTACACCGTACGTTTCAAAACCATCTGCAGTCGGACCAACGCTATCGCCTGCATTGTCACCTGTACAATCGGCAATTACACCAGGATTGCGGGGATCGTCTTCTTTTACGTTGAAAACGATTTTCATCAAATCCGAACCAATATCAGCAATTTTGGTAAAAATTCCACCGGCAATACGCAAAACACTGGCACCTAACGATTCACCAATAGCAAATCCGAGGAAACAAATTCCTACAATTTCGCGGGGAACGAAAAGTAAAATGATAACCATCATGACCAATTCCAATGAAATAAGGAAAAGTCCGACACTCATTCCTGAACGCAACGGTATATCCACCACATCCCACGGTTTTCCGCGAAGTGAAGCAAAAGCGGTACGTGAATTAGCATAGGTGTTGATACGAATACCATACCAGGCCACTGCATACGAACCGCCCATACCCAAAATTGAGAAAAACAATACATATAATAATGTACCAACTGTTTTTCCCTGAAGAGCCAGGAAGTAATACGACATAATTACAGCTACAAATGCGAAAAGCATCAAAAGGAATTTTCCCTGTTGCAATAAATAAGTCTTACAAGTTTGAAAAATAATTTCTGAGACTTTCAACATGGAATCATGTGCTTTTTGCTTTTTCACTTGTGAAAAAAGCCACAAACTGATGCTAAGCGTAACGCAAATTACTAATGCTCCATAAAACAAGAAATTCCACGATGAAATAACTTGTCCGAAAATGTGAAATTCTCCGGAATGTAAATCCGGAATCGCAATGTCAGCCTCGCTGGCAAACGTTTTGGCTGACGTTAATAATGCGGCTAAAAGCAGCAAAACAGCCCTTTTCATTTGTTTCATAAAATACTATTAATGATTTAAAGATGTGAATAAATTAACCTTTTAAAAAAGAAAAAAAATACGGCCAAAATTACTTTATATTCCTCAAATTTCCAATCAATTTAACATGAAAGTTATCAACAATTTGAATATTTTTTTATCAAAAATATTTTATTGGCTGACTTCTAAGAAGATACAGATTTTGACACCAAGCAAAAATGCATAGAATGTGTATATTGATTAAGAAATGTAATCAATTCGGGAACTGTTTGCGCACACAATATGGTTTATCTGTTCAGAAAACGCATAAAAATCGACAAACTTTTGAGTGAATGATGGTCATAATTACAAATTAATTATCGTTTTAGAAATTGAAACTAAGTAAAAACGATGCAAAATTTGTACCTTTGCAATCGATTTGAAAATTATGGGAAGAATACTGGCAATTGATTATGGACAAAAGCGTGTCGGACTTGCAGTGACTGATATGTTACAGATTTCGGCTAATGGGTTGGATACCGTTTCTGCCCACGAGGTGTTAG
>Ga0302215_10003010_pt1 | contig 11445 bp, 6 predicted proteins | sample II_Fen_N3_1_FD_194580 | JGI IMG/M metagenome (GOLD analysis project Ga0302215, IMG submission 194580) | Peat permafrost microbial communities from Stordalen Mire near Abisko, Sweden - II_Fen_N3_1 | ecosystem: Environmental > Terrestrial > Soil > Wetlands > Permafrost | place: Sweden: Abisko... | reverse complement strand
ATGAGCTGGATAAGATATTATTAGTTGATGTATACTATCTCCATTACTTCGGTAGACCTCTGCATCTGCTTGTAAAACAACATGTAGTATTACGCTGTCATATGTTTTGTCCAATTGATGATTATGCTTATACCAATCGGTTGAATTTGTATGGATTTCGACATTTCCGGCCCATAGAGTCTCTCCAATTCGTATTTTTGCATTGAAAAAATCAGGTCCGGCATCTGTATTAATTCTACCAACATCAACAACTTCTAATTTTTCTCCATCGGTTGTTTGCAGATCAAGTGCAATAAAAAGCTTATTTTGCCATACATAATGTAAAATGGATTCTTTCATTATAATTAAACTATTAACAATAAACGATTAATAATCAGTATAACTCTGAAATAAAAAACTTTACAATCAATTTAAAAATAAAAAAATCTAATCCTGTCTTTATTCTTTTTCCACTTCTATAAATAATTAATGTACTACCGACTACTTTCTTTCTTACCTCTTCCTACTCATTTCTCAATCCTCACTCCTCACTCCTCACTAAAGTACATCAAATCTATACCCTTTTGAATTCCAGTATTCAATAGCTAAAGGTAAAACAGTTAACATATTTCTCTCAGCTTTTATTGAATCGTGGAAAACTACTAAAGATCCGTTTCGGGAATATCTTTTTATATTTTGCATAATAGTTAAAGGAGCTATATTACAATTATAATCCCGCGTTATTATATCCCACATAACTATTTCATATCTTGAATTAAGAGCCTTTTTTTGTTTGTTTTTTATTCTGCCATACGGTGGACGAAAAAGTTTACTATCAATACTTAAAGCTGCTTTTTCGATATTTGCAACATACTCATTCGTTGATACTGATATACCTTTCAAATGATTATACGTGTGGTTTCCTGTTTTATGTCCTCTTTTTAGTATTTCTTTATAGATTTCGGGATATTTTTCTACATTTTGACCAACACAAAAAAAAGTGGCTTTTAAATTATATTCATCCAAAATATCAAGAACAAGTGGTGTAACTTCCGGCACCGGTCCATCATCGAAAGTGATGTAAATCACTTTCTCAGAATGATCCTTGCGCCATAGAAGTTTACCTAAAAAAGGACGTAAAAAATCGGGAAATTGCACATTCATTTACATTTGAACTCTTTTAGTATATCCCATATAACGTGACAAATACTTATCAATGATTGTTTTTTGCTTAACTTCATCACATATCCTCAATACCTGATTCAACACACCCATGTTTTGACCTATACGATTAGAGACACTATTACGCTGTTCTGTATTCAGACTTAAGTACCAATCCAGGTTTTCTACACAATCTTTTGCAACAGCGTCCATAATCGCATTCCCTTTTGCCGGTTCGTGCAATTTATAATAATAATCGGCTAATTGTGTTGAAATATAATCATGACGTACTTTTGACCCCGGAATAACCAGATTACAATAATCCAACGCCTTTTTTGCTTTAACAGTATCGCCTTTTGCAATCAAAGCACCAATTAGTTGAGCAAACATCATCCGATGAGTTTTGCACATCCTGGTTATATTTTCATCAAGATATACTTTTGGATCGGCAATGTTACCATATTTGAATTTGTTCATCATGTTATCGTACATTTCGTCAGTGTTTACCCGTGGACCTGCACCCTTTACACCAACCGGCATTATCTGGTACGCTAATCCGGTTAACTCGAAATGATCGCTCAGCCCCAAATAATAATCATCACCTACTGTTACAGCAAAATAAACCGGACGTTTCCATTTGTTTTCTGATAAAATATCGATGATCATTAACTCACTTTTTGTAAGTCTTCTCTTCAGATCAAAATTAATTTGAGGAATTATTTCTGAAGCTCTTGAAAGTGGTAATGTACCACTTGAAATAACTTCCTTAGGATCAATCGGCAAATACAATTGATTAGATGGAATGAATGATTCTCCTTTCATTTTAGTTGAAGGATCTGAACTAAGAATAAAATCCATTGCCGTTTTTACTTCAAGTGGCTTTTTCAGTAAATCTTCAACCCAAAGCACTTCATTCTTTCCTGCCACATAGTCTTTCGGTAGCCATGAGATAGGTAGTGGTGCCGATTTATATGCTGCACGCTGCATTTGACCGATATACCAGTCAGTTTGCAGATAACTCAGATTACAGACACGTGTATCAGTTCCAATTCCTTCAACTTCCTGATTGTACCATAGAGGGAATGTATCATTATCACCGTTTGTAAAAATAATGGCATTGGGCTTTATTGAGTTAAGATAATTAGCTCCAAAATCACGAGCTGTATATCGATTGCTGCGGTCATGATCATCCCAGTTTTGTTGAGCCATTAATACAGGAACTCCTAAACAGCAAATTGTAACAATGATAGAACTCATTGTTCGTGGAATTCCGGAAACATATTTATTGAAGACTTTTAAAATTCCCAATACCCCAAGGCCTATCCAAATAGTAAAGGCATAGAAGGACCCTGCATATGCATAATCCCTTTCCCGGGGTTGATAGGGCGTCTGATTCAAATAAACCACAATAGCTATACCTGTAAGAACAAAAAGCATAGCTGTTATCCAAAAACTTTCAACTCCTTTTTTACCACCGTAAATCAGGAACAGCATTCCAAATAATCCTAATATTAAAGGTAACATGAAGTAGGTATTGTGACCTTTATTGTCTCTTAATTCTGAAGGAAGGTTCGTTTGATTTCCAACAAGCAAATTATCAATAAGTCCGAAACCGGTAATCCAGTTACCCCGATCGATCTCACCATATCCCTGTATGTCATTTTGGCGGCCACTAAAGTTCCACATAAAATAACGCCAGTACATAAAATTCATTTGATAATCAAAAAAGAAACGCATATTTTCAATAAAAGTGGGTTTAATATCACTCTTTTGTTGTCCGCAATAATCATAGGTTATCGATTCACCTGTTATTCTTCCCCATGCTTTATAAGCTTCAATGGATTGAGGTTTACTATCATACATTCGCGGAAAGAACATATTAAAACGTTCATCCATGACATAATCAGTTTTATATCCGGTAATTATATATTCGTCTTTTACGGAAAGTGCAGTTTTGGGCTTTTGAGTGTAGGTTGGATCTCCCTGAGTTTGTTCGGGCACACACATATTCCCATCTATTTTAAGTTTCACTGGAGCATTATAAGTTGCCCCGTAAAGCAAAGGAGTTTCACCGTATTGTTCACGATTGAGATAATATTTCAATGCAAAAACATTATCCGGATTGTTTTGATCCATTGTTGGATTTGCAGTCGAACGAATGACAATGATTGCATACGAAGAATATCCAATCAATACAACAGTAACCATCAGTAAAATGGTATTTAACCATCTGGAACTGATATTTGCTCTTTGATAATAAAAAAAGGCACTCAATGCAGCAATAATTATAATTCCCAATATTACATGACTGCCAAAAAACGGAACTCCTACTATTGCAATTCCCAAAACAAATGAGATAGCCATTCGCAATTTACTTTTGTTGACATATGATTCGTAAATCCCCCATGTCAAAATTGCAAGTAAAGTAACGATATAAACGAATAAGCCTGTATTAAATGCAAATCCAAATTCATTAACAAACAAAATCTCGAACCATCCTGCCACTTGTACAAAACCGGGAATTAAACCATAAAGTACAGTTGCCAGAATAACAATACCTGAAATCAAAGTTACAATTACACCTTTAGTGGTTGGAGTGTGTTTTTTGAAATAATAAACCATGACCAGAACAGGGATTGCCAGTAAGTTCAATATGTGAACCCCAATGGACAATCCCATCATGTATGCAATAAATATCAACCATCTGTCCGAACCCGGACGATCAGCTACACGTTCCCATTTCAGTATGAGCCAAAAAACCAATGCTGTAAATAGGGATGAGAAACCATACACTTCCGCTTCGACTGCCGAAAACCAAAAAGTATCTGAAAAAGCATAAGCCATAGAACCTACAATACCTGCACCAAGAATTGCAATAATATTTCCGGTAGTATAATCATCATCCTTTTTAATAATAATTTTATGTGCCAAATGCGTAATAGTCCAAAACAAAAATAAAATTGTAAATGCACTACACAAAGCTGTCAATGAATTAACCATTATAGCCACATGGCTTACGTCTTTTGCGAACAATGAAAAGAAATGACCCATAAGCATGAAAAACGGAGCGCCTGGAGGATGACCCACATCCAGTTTAAATGCAGATGAAATAAATTCAGGGCAATCCCAGAAACTGGCAGTTGGCTCCATGGTTATCAAATACGTCAATGCAGCAATAGCAAAAGCTACCCATCCGAAGATGTTGTTCATTAATCTAAATCGTTTCATGTATGGCAATTATTAAATTTATTATTCGTTTATACTTGTTTATTTTTCAATTACTTCTATAAAATTCCTGATTTATTTTTAATTTCCATACAATATGTTTCTTGTTGAACAATAAACATTGGGTATATTTTCTCTCACACATTCATTCCTTTTTAATTCTTAGCTGTCTATTCTTTGTATTTTTGATATCCCTTCAACATTTATTAAAAAAACGTTCAAAGATACAAAGAAAAATCAGTTTGAGTGAAATGTGAAATTCTTTTTAGTTTAATTTAAAAGATTCATTCCAAAATGTTTATTCAAAAGGAATAAACATTTTGGAATTCATGATTTTTTAAAAGGATTATCAAAAAATGTATGATTATTCAATTTTTGATAATAAAATTATAAACCACGTGAATAAAATGAAAAAATGAAATAGAATTTAGTTGAAAGATTAGAAAATAAATTTATGATTATCAGCAAAGACTCCCAATCAAAAAATAATGTAAAACGGAATATAAAACATTGATTTTTTAAACATATACAAATTTTGGAATTTAATTCTCAAGAAAATATCTCATAAATCCATTTTGCCATAATTTTCAAATGTTTAGGAACGGTTTTGGATTGGTTTTGGTAAATAGATTATATTCATTTATTTGCAAAATAAATAAATATTTAGTAATTGAAATATCAGAAAACACTCGAATCCAAAAACAATCCAAATCAGGTTCAAAACCATTCAAAATTATAATTGGATTAGGATTACATATATATAAATCAATGCCGTTAAGGATATTACTTGAAAGCACTTTTTTCCGATTTATCGAAAAAGTAAAACACTAAATTAACTACATTGAATTATAATGTGAAATTGGTCGTATTTTGAATTATTTAAATTGGGTTACTATCTATTCCTCCATAAGTATGATTTATATCCCGTTAAATTCATCAATCGGAAGTGAAGCAATTATAAATGAGATTTCATTATTTTGCTTTTTCAAAAATACAAACCCCGTTACTCAAACTTTTTTATAGGAGTAGGCGAGATCCTGATTTATCGGAACCACAAACTCTACAAGCGGAGAAATCGACATCCCGTATTTTCGGGACTTCAAACTATTCAAACATCAAACTCTTCAAACATCCTACCCAACACATTTTCTTCCCCTGATGGGAGATTATTTTCTGAAAGCTCACTAAAAGCATTCTAAAAGCATACATAAACCATACCTATTTAAATATGGCTTAGAATGGTTTTAGTAAGGTAAATGTATGGTTTATGTATGGTTTGTCACATCACCCGGAGAAAAAAGGAAGAGAAAATTAAGCCCGGGGAAAGTATATTTTTGGAATATTTTTTTTATAAAATAATTCTGAAAATGTTTTCTGATAATGATTATCCGCAATGTGTCTCGAAAACCAGAGAGTTTATTAGGCCTGGTAGGTCAAATGAAAGAAGACATCGACAAAAAAAACTTTATTTGATGAATTACAAGAGATTATAGCAAATCACTAACTTAACAACATTGTATTTTAATTCGTAATAAGTTTCACATTTTTCTGATTTCGAAAAACAATCATTTCAACCTTTGTCCCTCCAACCAATTTTTGAGCATCTAGTAAATCATGCAGGTTATTGGTTTTCACCAAATTGAAAGACAGTATCACATCGTTCGCCAGCAAGAACCTTGATGCAATTGATCCGGGAGTTACATTCAACACCAATATCCCCCGGGAATCGTCCATTCCGGTTGCTGAACGTTCGCCCAAAGTCATAAGTTTTTTCACTTCAGCTCCCATAAAGTTGACAATTTCATCATCAGCCGTTTTTTCGAACATTACAACAACAGGCAAGGGCACTTTTTTGGCTAAGGTTTTCAATCTTGGCGAAATAACACCGAAACTGTCCATAGCAAAGTTTTTAAATCCAATAGTAAGAGCCACAGAACCCTCTTTTAAGCGAAAATCGCCCTCCTTCGGATTCACAAAATCCTGCCTCCCGGTTACAGAGTGCCTGTCAGTACCTCTTTCCCAGGCGGCTTTGAGAGAAGAAGAGTCAGCAAAAGCGTTGAAATCTGTCTCCATCCCCCAGACTTTTATACCAATTGGCAGGTATCCGGTTGAAACAACATTATGCCTAAACACATCATTGCTATTCTTAAACCACACATGTGGATGGAAAGTATTATTTATCATGATGTTGTTTTCGACAATGCGGTTTACTCCTTCCCGAAGTTTTATACCACCATTCAGGCAAAGGTTGTTGTAGATTTGATAATTACTCGAACCATCGTCTAAATCAATGTCCCAGCCGTGGTCGCAACGCATACGGTTATTACGGAGAATTATGGGCTTTACCACATCAGCCAGGGCAAGGTTGAAATTATTTTCAACAATAGAATCAAGAACTTTCTTATCCGGATGCCAGTAGCGATCTCGTCCCCACGAATTGAACGAACCGTGGTCGCCACTCTCCTTTACAGTATTAAAAACATCGTTGAATTCGATTATATGTCCGCCCCAGGTACCTTCGCTCACATTAATACCGGCTCGTGGTACATCGTAAATGGTATTGTGGCTCACAGTTATGCTTTGACACATAGACAATTCCACCCCTGCTGATTGTTTTTCAACAAGTCCAAGATTAAACATCAGGTTATCAAACACCTTACACTCATCCGGGAAGTTATTGGTTTTAGGTCCGGGAGTACGGTCAATTTGTGCTAATGGTACGAATTGCCAATACTCGAAACTTGGTGAACGTACTGCTTTCGGGTCGCCAACAAAGCATATGGCACTGGCTCCGATTTCGGAGATTAAACATCCTGAAACTACGCAATTACGGTTATAATTATTGAAAAATACTGCGTTCCCCCCAAGGTTACTGAGTGTACAATTTTTAAGCAGGCAATTCACCGCACCTTCATAAAGCACAGCCCCTCCACGATAAATTGTCCAGTCGCTGCGTAGCAACGGCTCCTTATTCTGCATAAAAGTGCGCAGGGTTTGTGTCAGGGTAAGGCCTTCAATTCTGATATTTTTAACCGGCTTTGTTTCTGACCCCTTAAATTCAAATAAATGGGCAATCTGAGGTGTCTCAAATTTTGCCGTCTTAATGTCCATTCCATTTGGAGGATAATAGTAAAGGATCCTGGATTTTTTGTCGTAAAACCACTCATTGACGGTATCCAGTTCCTCGAAAACGTTTTCAACGAAGCGGTATTTGTTATGCATAGGCATCCGACGGTTGTTTTGCCAGCCGCCTTCAAGGACAACTTCCCCTTTATCATTTTTTCCGGTAATGATGTAATGAAAATCTCCCCACATCGAGCTATGCATTGCATGCACATATCCACCTTGCGGCGATTTCCAGTGTGCCGACTGATTTTTTGATATGGCATCTGCCGCAGTTCCGCCAAAATATTGTGACTTAGAATCATAGTTCGGATACCGTGCCATTCGTTGCAATTGTCCGTTTACAAATAATTCATCAAAAACAAGAAACTGTTTTATTTTTGCCTGCCAGATTCCTCTTTTATAAACCTCCCATTTTAGCTTTAGCGGAACACTACCGCTGATAGATACCTTCTGGTTTTTGAAATTTGAAATTACCAGTTTTTCATTTTCTTCCCGGGAATCATCGGAAGTAAATACTATTGGCCGGTTTAGATAATATTTCCCTGCCAACAGATTTACTACAACACTTCCTTTTGTTTTTCGGGCTTCAACCAACGCCCTATCTATCGAAGCAAAAGGTTTAACCTGTGTTCCTTTGCCTGAATCACTACCTAATGGAGACACAAAATAATTCATTTGTGCCTGAACACTTAAGCTTAAAATCAGCGAGATAAATGTCATGAAAACTACGTTTCTAATCACTTTCAAAATGTTTTTAGTTTGTTATTATATCCACTTCGGCATACCCTGCCACATCATCGCCCGAAGTGTTTTTCAAAGCTTTAAACTTGATAAAGCGGGATTTTTCGAATGCAAACTTTTTGATTTGCAATACAGGATTATTTTTGATGTTTGAAAATTCTCCTTCACTCACCAATTTCCAATCTTTGTTATCTGAAGAAACATAGAACTGGTAGTTAGTTATGATGCCCGAACTCCATTTATTCTGATCAGGAAGATATTTGAAACCGCATATATTATATTCATTCCCTAAATCAATAATTAATTCAATGGGCATTTTATTTCCCTTTCGTTGATGCCAAACTGTAGAGCTGTTTCCATCTAAAATTGAGTAAGCCTTTTCATCGGTGATACCAACTATTTTCCAATCTTTACGTATGATGTCAAACTTTTCAAGGCTCTCCGGACTACTTTTACCCGAAGCAGGATCATAAGCTATGGCTATAACTTCTACTTTTCCTTGTGTAGATAAAGGCCCTGTATATTTATTTGAATTCCGTGTCGGTTTGCTACCGTCTAATGTGTAGTAGAAAATCGGGCCTATATCATCTGTCGAAATGCTGATCTCACCGTTTTGATTTCTCGTAATGGAAGGTGCATTCAGGAATAAAGGTGCATTATAAATTCCGATATTGGAAATGACAGGACTGCATTTTGAGTCGGTAATATTGAAACGCACCTTTGTTGCATTTACACTTGGGAACCGAAGGATCCTTTTATAACCAATTGTTGTTGCTTTTGTTATTTCTTTCCAATTACCTTCTACAAATGCTTCAACAGTGAAAGCTTTCACGCGTTGTCCCAAACGAATATATTCCTGAACCAGAAAACGATTGAATAAAATTGGTTTACCCAAATCAAAAGTCAACGAAGCCTTAGATATTTTGTCATCGGTTGTCCAGTATGAATCTTTTTTACCATCAATCGCTTTGTCTGCACCAAACACATTTGAGTTTTTTCTTACATTGGAAGCTGTTGCTTTTGCTTTTTCGATGAGGTTAACGGCAAATGATTCTTTCACTGCCTGACCAAATTCAATCGCAGCTTTTTCATCATTTGGATGAATTAAGCCATTGGGCATAATCGGGAAATTAAGCAACATTGAGGCATTTCGTCCGATAGAATTATAGTAAAGATCCATTAATTGTGGAACAGTCTTTACTTTGCTATCTTCGTTAGGATGATAAAACCATTCAGGTCTGATGGATGTATTTACTTCAGCCGGCACCCACACATTTCCATTTTCCAAACCATAATGTAACATATTCCAGGGCACTTCGCCTGTTGCATTTAACAAACTCCAGTTTGTTTCACCTACATAGCCTTCTTCTGTGCCAACCCAGCGCAGATCACCACGGTCACCACCATCATTCCATATCACGCAATTGGGTTGGAGTTTATGAATCAACGCATAGGTATTTTTCCAGTCATAATAAGTAGTCCGGTCAATGGTACGGGTTTCATTGGCACCACCATAGTATCCTGAACCGCCATTGGCTCCGTCAAACCATACTTCGAAAATCGGTCCGTAGTTTGTAAGGAGTTCGGTGAGTTGATTCCTGAAATAAGTAATATATTCAGGTTTTCCGTAATCCTTGCTATTCCTGTCCCAGGGTGACAAATAGATTCCCAATTTCAGACCGTACTCTTTACAGGCATCAGCCATTTCGCGAACCATATCCCCTTTGCCATTTTTCCATGGAGCATTTTTAACTGAATACTCAGTATATTTAGAAGGCCACAGGCAAAATCCACAGTGGTGCTTTGCTGTTATAATAATTCCTTTCATACCTGCTTCTTTGCAAATACGGGCCCACTGGCGACAATCCGATTCCTTCGGATTAAACAGTTTGACATCTTCGTTTCCAAATCCCCACGACTGGTCTGTGTAGGTATTTAAGGAAAAATGGACAAATGCATAAGATTCCATTTTCTGCAAACGCATCTGGTTTTCAGTTGGAACAGGACCACATGCAACAGGAGCTTTTGTCTGGGAATTGATACCGGTTGAAAATACGGAAAGAATTATTCCACACAAAAAATACTTAATATTATTATTCATTGTCTTATATATTTGTATATTTTATCATTTATTACCTTTAGGATTGATATTTTCTTAACTATGTGAACTATCTGCCTATGTGGTTCAAATTTGTTTCATGAGAGCGCCTTTTTCCGCACTGCGGAACCAAAAACGATAGGAAACAAAGACCCCAAGCCCCTAAAGGGGATGTGAAGATTTGTATGCAAGAATTTCCTCATTTTGAAGTAGATAGTTTAGGAGACGGTTGTAATTTACACCCCTTTAGGGGCTTGGGTTCATTTTAGTTTCATGAGAGTACTTTCAGAAATATCACAAATATAGCTAAAATAAAAACTATTATCTCCATGTCTTTCAACTTATCAATCTATTTATTATAAGAATGATATCATTCCGTAATAGAAAACTGAAGTTGAGAACCCATGATTAAAGAATTCCCTACACTTCTATTTAATTCATTGTTTAAAAAAACACGAGTAAAGAAAGTATAAAACTTTTTTACCATTTTAAATGTTTTCGACCAATTCAATCTATATTCACAAACTTTTTTACATGTATATATGTGTTATGAGTTGATACTATATTAATTTAAGTTATTTTGCTGAGTTTCAAATATTTTCCAACTGATATCGGATTTTATCGAAAATCGTATTAGGGTAAATCTCATCCGGATTATTAATTTTAAAATTAAATGTTGATGAAATCGCATTGGGACATTATTCTATAGCAATATCTTTCAAAATTGCAGGTTCAGTTGTTGCATCTTTTGCTCCCTGCATGATTGCATTTACAGTACTCCGATCAAGTATATCACCTGTACTACGATTAAACATCCACCCGGGTGTATCCCAGCAAAATGTATTTATCCTGTTCTTTGTTGCAGATTTCATAAAATACCTGTAATAATATTCTATTGAAGCATTGTGAAGTTCCTGATTAGAAGGAGGGTTAAGTTTTCTTCTGAATGCACCATACTCTCCTATTATTACAGGAATTCCTTTATCAATAAACTTTGTCTTCATTTGCCCAAGATATTTATCCATATCACTCTCTTCGCCAATGTTAGCATTATAGGTAACATCAGTTGTTGAATGATTGTCTTTACCCCAGTAATAAAACATTTTGCCCCAACT